>Ga0105247_10000260_pt1 | contig 48812 bp, 40 predicted proteins | sample KBSS24metaG_FD_81519 | JGI IMG/M metagenome (GOLD analysis project Ga0105247, IMG submission 81519) | Switchgrass rhizosphere microbial communities from Kellogg Biological Station, Michigan, USA - KBS S2-4 metaG | ecosystem: Host-associated > Plants > Roots > Rhizosphere > Soil | place... | reverse complement strand
CCTCGGGTGCTGCCGGGTTGCCAGGCAGCGTGGGCTCCGGGATCGGCCCTCCGGACGCCGGCGTGTCGCTCGCTGCGACCGCGGCTCCAGGTGAAGCGGTCGGCGCGGGCGGTGGCGAGAACTCGCGCGCCGAGGCGCTACTCGCCCCTTTCCAGCGCCCAGCCAGCATATCGAGCATGTCGGCAATCTGTTGCCGCTCCCCGAGATTACCCACATGCCCACCATGATCGTACACAACGATGCGCTCACCCAACGTCGATTTCAGCCACTGCAGCTCGGGCGCGTCCAGAATCACATCGTCGCGGTTGGTCTGCGCGTAGTAGTCCGGATTGCTGCGCAGGCTCTCGCCAATGATATCGAGCCGGCTGTCAGCCAGCAGAGACTCCGGCGTCGCACCCGGCCGGCGAGCCAGATAGTAAGGGGCGAATACTTTCCAGAAATATTCCGAGAACGGCTTGTCACGCAGCTGGCGCGCGATCCCTTCGAGCGAATCGCCGACCCGCGGCGGATGTTTTGGATCGACTACAACACCCGTCCGAGCGTACATATCGCCAGCGAAGAACACGTTGATCAACGCGATGCGGAACGTCAGCGCAATGGCCGCCGAAAAGTCCTCATCGGTCTTGAGCAGACTGCCCGCAGCGGCGAGTACCTCAGTACCGACCTGAACTTGCTCCGAGGCGCGGTAGTAGTTGGCAAGCCCCGCGTAGAGTGTGCGATACAGCTTCTCGATGCCCTCATCGCCAAGGCCGATGCTCGCTGCAAACAACTTGTCCAGCCTGTCGATGGATGCAAACAGGCTCACCGGCGGATTGATCATCACTACCCGGTGAATGTTCAACTTGCCTTCGGCCGCATCAATGGACTTGATGACGGCCGCGTTGGCCGCCCCCAGGCTGTAGCCCAGCACGTCTATATCGGTGATGCGGACTCGGTGCGGTAGATGCGCGATAACCTGCTGCAGCACTGCGTACAGATCCCGGCTGTCCTGGCGTAGATCGCCCGCCACGCCGGTACTCGAGGCCGCCACGATAAATCCGGGGAACGTCGGCGATGGCAAAGTCAGTACGTGATATCCGGCGCCATAGAGCGCAGCGCGCAACATCGACAGCTTCGCAGTGTTCCCGTCGCTGCCCGTACCCGATATGACAACCGCCAGCGGCGCCGGGCGGTCCTGCGCCGAAAACCAGACCCGCAACTTTCGATCAAACCAGAACACCTTGGGAACTGGCTGCGCCCACGGCAGCGCAATATTGATCTCCCGCAGCGGCACAGTCCCTGGCACTGGCGCAAGGTCCTGAGGCGCTGCGCCGAAAACAGTTGCGCGCAGCGCTGCGGAGTCTGCAAGTCCGGTTGGAGGACCGGGATCGGAGAACTCTACGGCCGGTTGAGCGGTGGCAGCGAGGCTGACCGTCCAGAGCGCGAGCAAGCTCAAACCCCGCGCGAGCCACGCGGCTATTTCGAGGCCTCCCGGCATCTGAACAGCTCGATCGACGTCGACGTACCGTCAGCGGTTCGATACACGGTCAAGAAGTCACTCCCTTTGGTAAGCCTGATTCCCGTGAGCTTGAAATAGCTGCCGTAAATGGACTCGTGGTTGACATCACTCTCCACCGCGCCTGGCAGGGCCTTGCGGTACCACGCTTCTACCATCTCGAGCGGATCCCCGGAATCGGCTGTGAAGTGAGTGCATTGATGCCCAAGAGTCTCCCTGGAGACGGCATCCATTATCGCTCGCCGCAGATGAGGATAGGTAGGCAGGCCGGTTGTGTTCTGCTCGGCATCCGCAGCCGAACTGCGAATCGAAAAAACGGTACAGCAAAGCGCGAGCGCTCCGATGATGGCGGGGACCTTGGTGTGCATCGCAAGCATTGCGGCATCGGTTCGCAGTGTCCAGAGGAATAGAACCGCAACCACCTGTGAAATCCGCCATGAGCCTCTGGACGCGTACGCTAAGCTTGGGGCCGGTGTCCCACTATGCCGGCTACCTCAATGAACAGACTTTCTTTCTTGAAGAATCTTTTGCTAGCCATCAGCCTACTCACGGTCATTCCAGGCACGTACGCGGCGCCATCTGACGTCGGATCAACCGCGACCGAAGCAGCCTTCCGCGATCTTTACAAAGAGCTCGTCGAAACGAATACGACGCTCTCCTCTGGGAGCTGCACGCTCGCCGCCGAGCGGATGGCTGCCCGACTCAAGGCAGCGGGCTTCGCTGATACTGATTTGCATCTGTTCACGGCTCCGGAGCATCCGAAGGAAGGAGGCCTGGTCGCCGTCTACACGGGCCGCGACAAGAACCTCAAGTCAATTCTGCTGCTGGCTCACATCGATGTCGTCGAAGCGAAGCGGGAGGACTGGACCCGCGATCCGTTCAAACTCGTCGAAGAGAACGGCTCGTTCTATGCGCGCGGAGCGTTCGACGACAAGGCGGAGGCTGCGATCTGGGTGGATACGCTCATCCGCTACCGCCATGAAAACTTCAGGCCACGCCGGACGTTGAAGCTTGCGCTCACGTGCGGCGAAGAGACTGCCGGGGCGTTCAACGGGGCTCAATGGCTGTCCGTGAATCAGAGGGACTTGATCGACGCAGAATTCGCCATCAACGAAGGCGCCTGGGGCGAGCTTGATGCACAGGGAAATCGCATCGCCCTGCAAATCGAGGCCGGCGAGAAATTTCCGCAGAACTATCAGCTCGAGGTGACCAACCGAGGCGGCCACAGCTCCAGGCCCGTCAAAGACAATGCCATTTACCGCCTCGCAGGCGCGCTCAAGAATATCGAGGCCTATGAGTTCCCCGCACAGTTCACGGACAGCAACCGCGCCTACTTCACGGGTATGGCGAAGATCCAGGCAGCGCGAGGCAATTCCGACATCGCCGCGGCAATGAATGCGCTCGTAAAGGATCCGAACGACACCCAGTCAATTGCGCTCGTGTCCGCGAAGGACCCCAGTTGGAACGCAACGATGCGCACGACATGTGTGGCAACGATGCTCGACGGCGGCCACGCAACGAACGCACTTCCACAGCGGGCGCGAGCCAACGTGAACTGCCGCATTTTCCCCGGTGTGTCGCCGGACAGCGTGCGCCAGAAACTGCAGGATCTCGTCGCCGACCCGGCGGTCAAGGTCACACTGCTCGATACCCGCGGCCCGATCTCGCCACCACCTCCGCTGACACCACGAGTGCTGGGCCCCTTGCAGAAGCTGTCCGCGCAATTCTGGCCCGGCCTGCCGGTTCTGCCCGTGTTACAACCTGGCGCAACCGATGGTGAATTCCTCAACGCCGTTGGCATTCCCACATACGGCATCGAGCCCGTGTTCGCGGGTCCCGATCTGGGCAACATCCACGGTCTCAACGAGTACGTCGGCGTCAAGTCGCTGTTGGAAGGCCGCGACTTCCTTTATCGCCTCGTAAAGATCTACGCCGACGCCGGGAAATGACGCTGGTGCGCGGCCTGCCGTTACAGACGGCGGGCCGCGTCTGTAACGCGACGGCTCGGGTCAGGTCTTGATGGGCTTGCCGCAGTGGGCGAGCACACCGCGCAGGTCACGAATCGCTGGAAAGACTTCGTTGTTCCAGTCAGTGCCCTGCATGTCATAGGCAGCCTGCTCGTATTCCACGATTTCCTTATCCTCGGCGAAAATCCGTTCAGTGAACCAGGTGACAAACGGCCACACCACGTGGATGAGCCCTGGAATCGGCGGTTTCTTCACTGACAGATAGCCATACGTGCGGTTGGTTTTCTGTTCAGCGTCCAGGGGGGTGTAGTTCAACCAGACATCCAACACGGGGTCCTGCGATTCGTCGATGTCCCGACCCACCCACACGCGCAGACTTTGCGTGGGATAATCGGTGCGAATACGCATATGGTCGGAGAAGTCCTTCTTCGACTCACCGCGCTTGCGCACCAGGTCCACGATGACCTGCTCGCCCATCGACGGCTTGCCACCAGTACGGCTGAACGTGTACTCGACCTGAGCCCAGTCCTCGCCGTGATTGCGGCCAATGCAACGCGCCTTGATGGAGCCCATGTTCTTGCGATGCATGAACTGATGGTTCATGTCGAAGAGGTTTTCGTGCATGAACGTGTAGTGGCAAGCCACTTCACGATTCAGCCGGCGTGTCTTGTAGTCCTTGCGTTGTGAGAGTCCCAACGTCCGCGGCACACGGCCTTCTGCCAAGGAGGGGTCGCCAGGGAAGATGAATATGAGGCCATCAATTTCGCGGGCCGGATAGCTTTTGACCCCGTTCGGCAGCCGTTCCTTGCCGAGGTAGGGCACGTCCACACACTTGCCGGTCTGGTCGTACGACCATCCATGGTAGTGGCACTTGAGCTCGTCCCCGTTGACCACGCCCAGGTGCAATGGGACCTGGCGATGCGCGCACCGGTCCTCGAGGGCGAACACTCGCCCGGCCTTACCTCTATATAAGACTATAGGCTCGCCGGCAAAGCGGCGGCCGAGCGTTTTCCCCTCTTTCAGCTCGTCTGACCAGGCAACCGCGTACCAATAGTCCGGATGCGCCCCCACGCGACGCAGGTCGAATGCGTTCGGTGAGTTCGCCGGACGCATGGTAATCAGGTTCGAGCTTTCTTCCTGCACAGGGGCTCCAGACGGCGTATTAAATGCACTAAATGCCTCAGCTTAGCGCTTCGCACCGGGCAATGGAAAATGGCCGGTCCGGGCGAGGCGCTCGGGGCACGCAATTATTGCACCCAGCCGCCGGCCAAGCTTGGGGTTACGCTACCCGCTGAATCACTCCCGGCGCCTGGCAAAAAGAACGTATGCCAGCACTCCCGTGACGAATGTCAAAGTGCCTACAACGAACATGAATCCCTGGTGATGCTGCGCGAGTGGTATTCCACCGACGTTCATCCCGAGCAGCCCCGCTACGAGATTAATGGGTAGCGCAAGTACGGTAACCACCGTCAGGGTGAACAGAGTCCGGTTGCTGTGCTCGTTGATCAGGGCCGATAACTCTTCCTGCAGCAGCTTCAGGCGCTCGGTCAGCGCACCTGCATCCACCACGGCTGTGGAGAATTCCTCGGCCGCCTGACGCAGGTCACCGAGATCATCTTCGCTCAACCACGCAGGGGGACGGTTGAGCAGGCGGAACAGTGCAGCGGGCTCCGGTGCCAGCAAACGTTGCAGGCGGACCAATGACCTGCGTAGCGTACTCAACTCAGTACGGCTGACAGCGATCTGGTTTGCGAGCAGATTGTCTTCGACGGCGTCCACCCGGGCAGTGGACTGGCGAATGATGTCAACCAACACGTCAGCCTGATCGTGCAACAGGTGAGCCAGGAGCTCGGCAGAGGAGCGGATACTTTGGCCTGCCTTGACCGAGGCGCGCAGCCGGTCGACCGAACGCAGCGGCCGCAGCCGCGCGGTGACCACGAGGCGCGGGTCCATACACAACGACACAGTCGAGATGTTTGCCGCATCGAAGCTGAGGTTGAACAAGACGTCATGCATCACAGCAACGAGCGCATCGCCCTCCACTTCCAGGCGCGTAGAGCCGACTCCTTCGTGCAGAGACTCGTAAAAGGCATCGGCCAACTGAAGGGACTGGCGCATCCAGCGCTCGGCGGCCGCATTGGACAGCGACAAGTGCAGCCAGACGAACTCGGAAGGATTGGGCTGGGCCGGCGTTGCAAGCCATTGCAGAGCCGCTTCACACTCGATCTGGCGGGGCGGTTGCCCGGGCTTGAACAAATACCCCCAGACGAGCCCGGTTTTGTCGGACCCATAGGCAAGCTCGGCCGGATTTACATGTAGCATAGTTGATTCGAGCTCAACGATCCTGCGGCCATAAACGCTTTCCCGCGCCGTCGCGCAAGGTGCCCCACAAAGCGGGCAGCTGCTCCACCATGGCGAGTGGAACTGGAACATAGTCCAGATCACGCGCGATGGGCTCTCCCTGATGTAGGGCCCAATCGAAAAACCGTAACACCTGCGTGGTGTTGCGGCCATCGCTGGGACTCTTGCCGACCAGGATGAAGCTCGCGCCCGTCACCGGCCAGCTCGCGGCTCCAGGACGGTCCGTGGGCAACTGCTGGAAACCGGCCGCGGCGTTCCAATCAGCGGTTTCGGCAGCGGCACGGAACGCATCGCGGCCCGCCTGCACGAACTGGCCACTGTGGTTGCTGAGTGCAACGTCGCTAAGATGATGTCTACGCCCATAGATGTACTCGACGTACCCCAGCGCGAACCGGGTCCGCTGTACATAGGAGGCCACGCCCTCATTGCCCGTTCCGCCAACGCCCGTTGGCCATTTCGGGGCCAGTGATGCACCCACGCCAGATCGCCACGCACTGCTCGATCGCGACAGGTAGTCAGTCCACAGCAGAGAGCTGCCCGAGGGGTCGCTTCGATACACCACGGTGATGTTCGTGTTTGGCAGCGCGAGCGCTGGATTGATGGCGGCGATGGCGGCGTCATTCCACTTCCTGATCCGCCCGAGGTAGATGTCCGCCAACAGGGCACCGCTCAACTTCAACTGGCCGGGCTTGATGCCGGTGATATTGATGACCGGCACGACGCCGCCGATGACGACGGGAAATTGGATCAGCTGCGCCTTTGCGAGCTCTTCGGCGGTCAGTGGCGCATCAGAGGCGCCGAAATCCACCTGCTGCTGGCGTATGCGCTCGATTCCCCCACCGGAGCCGACGGCTTCATAAGAAATCTGTACGTCGTTGGATTGCTGGTAGGCCTTCGCCCATGCGGCATACACGGGCGCCGGAAATGTCGCCCCCGCGCCCCGGATCTGCTCGCCGGCCGAGGCTGCCAGCCCATATGCAGCGGCAGCCAGTATCACCGCCACCTTTGGAATGAAGCTCAATGTCATGAAGGACGATGATGCCAGAGAGTGCAACAAGAGCGCGCTATGTCATCTGATCGCATTATTCGCCTGCTATGTTGGAGAATTATTTCGAGCCAGCTTGGTGCACAAAACTCGTTTGTGGGGCGCAGGAGCGTTCGGCGCATTGGCCCTGGCAACATCGGCCGCGTACGCCGGCCACCCCATGCTCAGCGAGGACACCGGTACCCAGGGACGCAGGAACGCGGAACTCGAGCTGGGTTATGCCTGGAGCCACCAGGATGGCACCGCCATTTTCCTGTTCCAGCCGCAACTGTCCTACGGCATCGCCTCGACCCTGGACCTGATCATCCAGCCATCATGGACGATCGTCGATCGACCCGGCACCGGGCGCGAGAGGGGATTGGGCGATACAAACCTCGATTTCAAGTGGCGTTTCTATGGCGCCGCGCCATGGTCGCTGGGTGTACGGGCCGGCCTCGGGATACCCACCGCACAGGAGGATCTCGGGCTGCCCGGCAGCAGGGTTTCCCCACATGCTCTCCTGGTCGTGACGGGCGACTTCACTCCTATTACGTTCGACGCCAACCTGGGGTACACACACGTTCCGGATGACTTGGGTGCACGGCCCAACCTGTACCATTTGTCCGTCGCCGCGACCTATACCGCGAGCGAGCGTTTGTTCTTCGTTCTGGACACCGCGATCGATTCAAATCCCGACTCGACACGGGCCACGCCGCCGGCGGTCGCACTGACGGGTGTGATCTACACCGTGCGCCCCGGTTTGGATCTTGATGTTGGCTATCGCGGCCGGCTCAATTCGGTGGCGCCGCAACGGCAATGGCTGCTGGGGATTACCTATCGCGGGGCGTTGTAGCTGGCGCACGCTCCCGTGGGCTGCGCACAGCTGCGCTCACCCCGCGGCGCGCTGCGGCGCGGACTCCGTTGAGAGCTCGCTCGAAGGCTGGCGCGTAGAGTTGAGCTTGATGTTCAGACGCAGCTCGTTCGCCGAGTCCGCGTTACGTAGCGCCTCGTCATACGTGATCGTACCCTCGTTATAGAGCTCGAACAGTGACCAGTCGAACGTCTTCATGCCCAACTCCCGTGACTTGGACATGATGGCCTTGATCTCATGAAACTCGCCCTTCAGGAGCTTGTCGGCAATGATGGGCGTGTTGATCAGAACCTCGATGGCCGCCCTGCGCCCCTTGCCATCGGCCGTGCGCACCAGGCGCTGCGAGATGATCGCGCGCAGGTTGCTGGACAGGTCCATCAGCAGCTGCTTGCGGCGCTCCTCGGGGAAGAAGTTGATGATGCGGTCGATGGTCTGGTTTGCGCTGTTGGAGTGCAGCGTGCTCAGACAAAGATGCCCGGTCTCGGCAAATGCGATCGCGTTCTCCATGGTTTCGGTGTCGCGGATTTCGCCGATCAGAATCACATCCGGCGCCTGCCGCAGGGTGTTCTTCAGTGCGTTGTGCCACGAGCGCGTGTCGATTCCCACCTCGCGGTGAGTGATGAGTGACTGCTGTGACTGATGCACGAATTCGACCGGATCCTCCACCGTCACGATGTGGCCGGCCGAGTTGCGATTGCGATGGTCGATCATCGCGGCAAGCGAGGTGGACTTGCCGGAGCCGGTGGCGCCCACCACCAGCACGAGGCCCCGCTTGGTCATCACAATCTCTTTCAGAGTCTGCGGCAGCCCGAGCGTGGCGAAGTCCGGAATCTCGTTGGCAATGGTACGGATCACCATGCCCACGTTCTGCTGTTGCACGAAGACATTCACGCGAAAGCGCGCCACGCCGGGCAGCGAGATGGCAAAGTTGCACTCCAGATCGCGCGCGAAGTCCTCGCGCTGCCGCTCGTTCATCAGCGCATCTGCCAGATCCCGGGCCACCTCGCCGGTCAGCTTCTGGTTGGTCATCGGCTGCAGGGCACCCTGCATCTTCATCGCCGGCGGAAAATCCTTGGACACGAACAGATCCGAGCCACCCGCCTTGCTCATCGCCGTCAGCAACTTGGTGATGTAGCCCCTGGCCTGCTCCTCGGTAAGGCTCGACATTGCATTCCTCTGCTCATCCGTCCCGGCGGGATGCTAGCCGAATGCCGCCTTTTCGCGACGGTATTGCTTCTCACTGAGCACGCGCGGGAATGCACAAAGATGGCGCACTCGCTCATTCTCTCGAAGGCAGCTGACGGGATCCCCAATCCGGGATATTCAGTCCCCTGCCGGAGCCCCGTAAGATAATCAGGCGCCAACACGGTGCCTGCGGGCGCCCGCCCAGCGCCCCCACAGGTTTCTTGCAAGGATAGAGCTATCGCGCGGACTCCCCACCCCGCCCTGGTGCATTTCGCTCTGAGCATCGGCGGTTTTGCCATCGGTACGACTGAGTTCGCGACGATGAGCCTGTTGCGCTACTTCGCGCACGACTTGCGTATCGACGAGCCCACGGCCGGGCACGTGATCAGCGCCTATGCCCTGGGCGTTGTCGTCGGGGCACCGATCATTGCTGTGCTGTCGGCTCGCCTCGCGCGCCGCACCCTGCTGATCGGTTTGATGGGTCTGTTCGCTCTTGCGAATGGACTCTCCGCGCTTGCGCCTACCTATGAGTGGATGCTGGCCTTTCGCTTTCTGAGCGGCCTGCCGCACGGAGCCTACTTCGGCATTGCCGCGCTCGTGGCCGCCTCCCTCGTTCCGCCCGAACGCCGCACCCAGGCGGTGGCCCGCGTACTACTGGGTCTGACTGTCGCAACCATCGTCGGCGTACCGCTCGCCAACTGGCTCGGCCAGGCAGTTGGCTGGCGGTGGGGATTCGCAATAGTGATGGTGTTGGCTCTTTCGTGCGCCGCTATGGTGGCGATCTTCGCTCCGGCCGATCGCCCGGCACCGACAGCCAGTCCGCTGCGCGAACTGCGCGCCCTGCGCAGCCTGCAGGTCTGGCTGACACTGGGAATCGGTGCAATTGGTTTCGGTGGACTGTTCTCGGTATACACGTACCTGGGATCAACGTTGATCGACGTAACCCATGTGTCCCCGGGCGTCGTACCACTGGTTCTCGCCGCGTTCGGTGTCGGCATGACTGCCGGCAACTTGTTTATCCCGCGTTTCGCAGATCGCGCGCTGATGGCGACTGCCGGTTATCTGCTCGTCTGGTCGGCATTGGTACTGGGCCTTTACACAATCGCCGCACACAGCTTGTGGGCCGTCACGCTCGATGTCATTGCCATTGGGCTGGGTGGCGCTTTGGGAACCGTGCTCCAAACACGCCTCATGGACGTCGCAGGCGACGCACAGGGCCTCGCAGCGGCGCTCAACCACTCCGCCTTCAACATGGCAAACGCACTCGGCCCCTGGCTCGGCGGGATGACCATCGCAGCCGGCTACGGCTGGACATCGACGGGCTGGGTTGGCAGCGCGCTGGCACTCTGTGGTCTTATAGTGTGGGCCATCTCAAGGAGGTTGAATGATGAAGAACGCATTGCGGGCCGCGACCATGATCGCCATCCTCGTGTCACCGCTGGCGTCAGCCAACGAGCTGCCTTCCGATCTGGCGACAGCGGTTAAGGCATATGATCAGGCGCAGGTACACGGCGACCGCGCAGAACTCGAGCGGCTGCTGGCCGATGACTACACCCTGATCAGCAGCTCCGGCCAGATCCAGAACAAGGCGCAGCTCATCTCAGACTTTACGGCACCAGGCTATAAACTCGAGCCTTTCGTAGTCACGGACGCGATCGAGAAGGTTTGGAGCAATGGTGCCGTCATGGGCGGCGTTGCCACGCTACGCGGCACCAATGCCGGCAAGCAATTCGAGGCGACGCTGCGTTTCGCCGACATATGGGCGAAACGAAACGGCAAGTGGCAGGTGGTCTACACCCACGTATCGCGGCCTGCACCCAGCGTCAAAACGAATAGCCCGCAGCCAGCACCGCTGTGCGCGGACCAAAGGAAATATGGGTCGTCCGAATGACGCCGGCTGTGTTGGCCTTCAAAGTCGTATCAACCTGGGATGCCGATAGGGAGCCATAGACGCTGAAGTGCCGCGTCACCCGGTAACTGAGGCCGACAGTGACGGCCGGCCCTACAGAGACCGGCAGATCGACCCTGGTGGGACCTCCACTGCCGGCATCGCCTGCGGCAGTGGATTGCCGCGAATAGAACCGCGTGTAGTTGATGCCGCCGCCGATATAGGGGCGGAATCTGTTCGACTCGTCAAAAAAACTGTACGTGAGCAGAAGCGTTGGAGCGAGCCAGCGCGCCGTGCTGATGACCTGTCCGTTGTAGGGCACCGAGCCTAACTTGGCCGGCCCCTTGCCCTCCGTCTTGGTCAGTGGAGGGGCACCGACCGCAAGCTCGACGCCAAAATGGCTGGTGAGCCTGCGGACGTACGCAAAGTAAGGCGTGATCACATCCTGGACCTTCAGGTTGACGCCCGCGGGTACGTAGGGGCCCCTGATATCGTCTGCTTGCGTGTCGTACGTGACATAGTAGGCCCCGAGCCGCAGCGAGTTGGACAGAACGTCCTCCTCCGCCCGTGCGCCCATCGTTACCATGGCCGCCAGTACCCCGAAGGCAATCGTCAAGATCCGTGCAAACATGATTGGCTCCCCCTGACTCAGAACTGACCGAAGAAGCCGCGCGCCGCCACCGTGCAGAACGGCGCGACCGTGACGTGATAGTTCTCGACCACGGCTGCCTCTCCGCCGCTGGCCAGCAGCCCCGCCAGCGCGGTCTGGAATCCAACCTGCAATGGCGCAAACGGACTGGCGGGATTGGGGGTGGCGTTGACATCCAGCACGGTCAGCAGCCCGGGTGTCAACCCGGTCCAGAATGCCTGCATGGTTCCGGTGTTCACGCTGAAAAACACCGTGGGATCCTGCCCACCTCCGCACAACAACAAGGGACTCGTCGGACTCCAGCTGCGCATGTCGTTGCTCTTCAGATCGTGCCGCAGCGGATTTTGAGGCGCCAAAGCCAGGGGAGCACCCGGCTTCAGTGTCGGCACAGCACCATCGGCAGCGTTCAGCGCATCGAGCACGTACCCGACGCGATAATCATTCGTGATCAGGTTCGAGGGTCCGAATCCCAGCGCAAAGACCGGATCTGCAGGCACTGCCAACACAGCATCGAGAGGGGCGTTGCCAGTCACCGGTGGCGTGCTGTTGAACAAAGCGGTCTGCGGCAGCTTGCCGCTCGCGAATATTGTGCTCAGTGGCGTCGCACTGGGCAGCAGACCCTCGACGCTGCCGGCGTATGCCGGCTCGAACACCTGAGCTGGAGTAGTGTAAAGATTCCCATAGGACTGTTGATAACTCGTCGTGACCAGAGCGGCGAACACGGTGGAACCGATGTCCACCTTCCCGAAAAATATGGCATCGCCGAACGCCTCGAGCGCGTAGGGTCCCGACATTGGAGCCGAGGCGGTGACTGGCATAGCCAGAGCCTGCATCGCCTTGTGTGTCGCCATCGCTACGTAGCCACCCTGAGAGTAGCCGGTGATGAACAACTTACCGCCATCGGAGGTTGCCGCGGAGCTGAGGTTGGGTAGAGCGGTGCGCGCAGCCTGCAGCGCATCGATCATGTCCTTCGACTGCTGATCGCCGTTGAGAAAGGGATGATAGGGCAGCGACGATGTGTCATAACCGGCATAGTTCGGGGCGACCACGATGTATCCGTGGGCCGCGAATACGGCCGCGATCAGCGCCCCTTCGGTGTTGTTTGTGTTCGTTATATCGGCGAGATTCGCCGTTTTGTCAGTTTGGGTGCCGTGGGCGTACAGCACTATGGGCCTGGGCCCTGAACAGGCGGGAGCTGCGCCCGTGGGCACCAGCAGCGCCCCGGAAGCGGTGGTCGTCTCGCCCTTGCCGCCGACGGTGTTGTACTCGATATGATAGAAGTCCACACCGCACGCGGGTGCACCTGCCACGACGAGCAGGCTCTTCCCCGCCGCGCTCGCGCCAAGCTGACTTCCAAAGTCAGCCGCGTTCAACGATGCGATTCTGAAAGGAGGATCGAATACGAGCGTGCCGCGCTCGGTGCTCGTGCCGACAGCCGCCGTGCCGGAGTCGGAGCCGCAGCCCGCAAGGACCGCGCAACCGATGGCAATTCCAAAAGTGCAGATTCCAGCCGCCAGACGAGACATAGTCCCCCCTTCGCCCAACTTGCCGTCACTGCGCCCAATCCTAGCAAGATGTGAGCCCGTTGTGCGCAACTATAGGCATTCGCGCCACACTGTTGCGCGCGGCCTGATCAGCTAGAATCGCTCTCGAGTTGCTCAAAATCGACGCGTGGATAATGAAGAACGAACCATACCTGCGGGGCCGGACATTGGGCATAGCTGCAGTGCTGACGCTGCTCGCAGGGAACCTCGGCGCTCAGGAGCTCGGCACATTCGTCACTGGCCAGCTGCCCAGCCTGCTGTCCACTTACAAGACGATCCACTCCCATCCGGAGTTGTCTCATCATGAAGAGCACACCTCGGCGCTTCTGGCGGCGGAGCTTCGCAAGGCCGGCTACACCGTCACGGAACGTGTAGGTAAGTATCCGGATGGCAGCCAGGCGTATGGGGTCGTCGCGGTGCTGCAGAACGGTGCGGGACCACGCCTCCTGATCCGCGCTGACATGGACGCGCTCCCGGTTGTCGAAGAGACGGGCCTGCCGTACGCCAGCCAAGTGAAAACCACGAACGCGAGCGGCCAGGAAGTTGGTGTAATGCATGCCTGCGGACATGATATTCATGTCACTACGCTGATCGGCACTGCGCGAGCGCTCGCGATGAGCAAATCCAAGTGGCACGGCACATTGATGCTCATCGGACAGCCGTCCGAAGAAATGATCGACGGCTCCAGGGCAATGCTGGCCGATCATCTCTACGAACGCTTCGGCAAGCCGGACCTGGCGGTTGCCTTGCATGATACCAACACGCAACCGGCGGGTACGGTTGCGATTGTCAGTGGCCCTGCCATGGCCAGCTCTACGTCGATCGACGTAGTGTTGCGCGGTATTGGTGGACATGGGGCCCAGCCGCAGGAGGGCAAGGATCCCATTGTCATGGCCGGGCAATTCATCGTTCAGCTGCAGACGATTGTCAGCCGCCAGGAAAGCCCTTTGGATCCGGCGGTCGTCACTGTTGGTGACATTCACGGTGGGACCAAGCGAAACATCATCCCCAACGAGGTGAAGCTCGAGATCACCGCCCGCGCTTTCAGTGAGCACGGCCGCCAGGTCATTGTGGATGGCGTGCGCCGGACGGCCCAGGGCGTCGCAGTTTCCGCTGGTGTTCCGGACAACCTCGCGCCGATTGTCACCGTCCTGGATGCGGAATCGGCCCCGGAGACCTACAACGATCCCAAGCTCACCGCGCGAGTGAAATCGGCGTTGGCCGGTGCGCTCGGGACTCAGAACGTAGTTGACGATCAGCCCATCATGGCCAGCGAGGACTTCGGAAACCTCGGACTCGAGAACCAGGCCATTCCGACGGTCATTTTTTGGCTGGGCGCCATGGACCCGGGCAAGTTCGCCAGCGCCCGGGCGGAGGGTAAAAGTTTGCCGGGGTTGCACACGAGCCACTTCGAGCCGGCGCCGGAACCTACTCTGCGGACGGGCGTGACCGCGATGACTTCGGTAGCGGTCGCCTTACTGCAGCCTTAGAGGGGACACCTACCCGGGGGGCCCGCCGTAACCGCAATGCAGCTTTTTTACGCTTGATGACCTGAAAACGCCCTCGTCACCCCCATCAGGGTGCACTGCGTCCGGGGTTCGGGGGCCGCCCCCCGAGGGGCCCGTCCCGACCAAGTCTCGCCGCCAGCCGCCAGGGCTCGTGCAGAGGCCGGGTTATTGCTATGATACGTAGCTGCCCTCCTACGCCCCTTCGATCCCGGATTCGGTCCATGGGCTGCCTTCAAATGGCATGCGCGCGGGATTGCGAGGGCGCGACTCACTAAAAGTAGGACGAACGTATTCACGGCAGCCGCGCACTTTGATGAGCTCGGCGCCGACGGCTCGTATGGGCCGGTCTGGTGCAACCCGAAACTGTCATGGAAATCTGCTATGCCTCGTACAACTGCTCTATCTGATATCCGCAACATCGGCATCATCGCCCACGTCGATGCCGGCAAGACGACTACGACCGAGCGGATCCTGTACTACACGGGGCGCAAGCACACGATCATCGACATCCATGACACGAAAGATCTGAAGACGTCGACGACGACTGACTATCTCGAGCAGGAACAGAAACGCGGCATCACCATTCAGAGCGCCGCGGTGTCCGCTTTCTGGCGCGACAAGAAGATCAACCTGATCGACACCCCAGGGCACGTGGACTTCACGATTGAGGTCAACCGTTCCCTGCGCGTGCTCGACGGCGCCGTCGTGGTATTCGACGGCGTTGCAGGTGTGGAGCCCCAGTCCGAGACCAACTGGCGTCTCGCCGACAACTATGACGTTCCGCGCCTGTGCTACGTCAACAAAATGGACCGCAGCGGAGCCAATTTCCTGCGTTGCGTGGACATGATCAAGAACCGCCTCAATGCCCGGCCGCTGCCCGTGCAGCTGCCTATCGGCTCCGAGGACAATTTCAAGGGCATGATCGACCTGGTCGAAATGAAGGCCCTCGTCTGGGATTCGGACGACAAGGATGCCGAGTGGCAGGTCCTCGACATCACGCCGGACCTGGCCGACAAGCTGGACATCACCATGCCCTCCGACCGGAAGATCCTGTCGGAGATCAACAAGTACCGGACCGAGCTGATCGATACCTGCCTCGAGCAGGACGATGAGGCCATGGAAGCCTACCTCAACGACGGCACCGTCCCATCGGCCGACGTGCTGCGTAAGGCGTTGCGCAAGGGCACCATCACCTCAGCGTTCAACCCGGTGCTGTGCGGCTCCTCATACAAGAACAAAGGCGTCCAACAGGTGCTCGACGCGGTCGTCGATTACCTGCCGGCACCCACGGACGTTGCGGCCATCAAGACTGTGGATGCCGACGGCAACCCGGTCGGTGAGCGCAAGACCGCTGACGACGAGCCCTTCTCTGCACTGGCTTTCAAGGTCATCAACGACGCTTACGGCGCGCTGACCTTCGTCCGCGTGTACTCGGGCGTGCTGACCAAGGGCGCCTCGGTACAGAACTCGACCCGCGGCAAGCGCGAAAAGATCGGCCGTATGGTCGAAATGTTCGCCAAGGAAGCTAACCCGATTGAAGAGGCGCGCGCGGGCGACATCATTGCGCTCGTGTCTCTTGCCGAGACCGAGACGGGTGACACGCTGTGCGACTCCGCCAATCCGGTGGTCCTGGAGCGCATGCGCTTCCCGGACCCGGTCATCAGCGTGTCGGTCAAATCGAAGGTCAAGGCCGAGCAGGAGAAGTTCAACACCGCCCTCGGCAAGATGGTTCGTGCCGATCCCTCGCTGCACCTGGAAACCGACCGTGAGACCGGCCAGACCATTCTGCGCGGCATGGGTGAGCTGCACCTGGAAGTGACACTTGACCGCATGCGCACCGAGTTTGGTGTCGAAGGCGTCATGGGTGAGCCGCAGGTGGCCTACCGCGAGACCATCACGAGAAAGATCCAGGAAAACTACACGCACAAGAAACAGACCGGTGGTTCGGGTCAGTTCGCGGAAGTCTGGATCGTCTTCGAGCCGCTGGAGCGCAGCAAGGGCTTCGAGTTCGTGGACGAGACCGTCGGTGGCTCAGTACCGCGCGAATTCGTACCGGCCGTGGAGAAGGGCCTGAAGATCCAGAAGGAAGACGGCGTCCTGGCGCACTTCCCGACGGTGGACTTCCGGGCAACGCTCATCGATGGCAGCTACCACGACGTCGATTCCAACGCGCTGACCTTCGAAATTGCGGCCAAGGCGGCCTTCCGCGAAGGACTCAAGAAGGCCGGCCCCATCCTGCTCGAGCCCGTCATGAAGGTCGAGACGGTGACCCCGCAGGACCACCTGGGAGATGTCATCGGCGACATCAATCGCCGCCGCGGCACGATCCAGGAGCAGATCGAGCGTGGAAACAACATCGCCGTCGTGGCCGTCGTGCCGTTGTCGGAGATGTTTGGTTACATCGGACAGTTGCGCAGCATGACCAGCGGCCGCGCTTCGTACACGATGGAGTTCTCGCACTACGAGCCTGTACCGAAGCAGGTTGCGGACGAGGTCATCGCCGAGGTGGCCAAGTTGAAGGCTGCGGCGAACGCCTGATGCTCACGTTGGGGTCACTCGGGGACGGGTGACCCCAACCGGCAGGGTGTCGATCCTGCTCATTTCAGCATCCTCGAATCCAGCCGGCTCGCGTAGATAGTCCACGACCATGTCGATGGCATCGTGGCCCCAGAACAGCTCGTCGCCGGCGACGAATGTCGGAACGCCGAACACACCGCGCGCGATCGCCCAATCCGTGTTCTTTCGCAGTGTCTGTTTGACGTCAGGGTCATGAAGCGCCGCCTGCACGTCAGCAATCCCCAGCTCCCGGGCGAGGTCTGCCAATACCACCGGGTCCGCTACGTCGCGTCCTTGACCAAACACGAAGTCGAATGCGGTTTCAACCGACCGCAGATCGCTCCCCGCCGCGACGACGAGCCGCAGGGCGTTCAGGGGATTGAACGGATGTGCCGGGGGCATCTTCAGAGTCACGCCCATCTTCCGCGCCCGCCAGACAACAAAACGGTAGGTGAAACGACGCTTGGAGGGTATCTCCGCGTTGCCGAGTTGACCGTGGTGGTTCAACAGACCGGCGAACAGCACCGGCACGAGCTCGACTTGCGTTCCGGCCGGCAACAGCGGCAGTTGCTTCAGGCTGAGGTACGAAAAGGGGGAGATCAGGTCGAACACCCACGAGATTTTCATAGGGATCCTTCGCGGCTCAAGCGATGCGAGGACCCCAGCTTACCTGAGCTGCAGGAATTCCTCGTACACCGCATGCAAGACCACGCGGATTGCCAACGGTATAAAGGCGCTCGCCGAAGGCGGGCCCCGTCGAGTGTCCGGACTATGCCTCGGGCCTGCGAATTCCCTACCCATTGCCGGAAGTCCTTTGCGGAGGTACTTTACGCCGCAAAGCGCATCTTCGTGGCGTTCCGGAAGCTTGGCTGAAAGCGTAGGACTCTCTCTTTGAAGTTGGCGGCATATCTGGGCGGGCTCCTTGGAATCGCCCTGCTAACTGCGCTCGTCGTCCATTCGGACGTCTCCGGACTGCTGCAAACCGCACTGCGGGGCGGGTGGCCCGTGTTGTTGCTCATTCCGTATCGCACCGTGTATTTCTTCTTCTACGCGGCGGGTTGGTACATTCTCCTGCGCCCATACGATTCCGCCCGGCAGGCGGGAATGAGTTATCTGCTGTGGGTCACCACCGTCAGAGAGGCGATTGACCGCCTGCTACCCGTTGCAAGTGTCGGCGGTGCCGTAGCGGGAGTTCGTTTGCTCGGCTGGCGTGGAGTACCCACAGCGTCCGCGGCCGCAACGGTCATCATCGAGATTCTGTTGACCTTGATCGCCTCGTGGTCATTCGCCGTCCTCGGGGTCGTGCTGTTGATGAGCGTCGATGCCGCAGCCACGGACTACCAACGCGTCATCCTCGCGTTGTTGCTGAGCGTGCCCATTCCGCTGGTCCTGGCCAGGATGTTAGGCAGTGGCTCGTTGTTTGGGCGACTGCAAAGTTTGATCGTTCGCTTCGCCGGTGTCCGGACCCCTCCCGCGGGTGCAGCAACACTCGACTCTGCGCTGCGCTCGAGCCTGCAGCACCGTAACAGCCTGGTGGCCGCCGGTGCCCTGCAGCTTGCAGCGTTGGCCAGCGGGTCGCTCGAGATCTGGTTTGCGTTACGATTGTTTGGGCACCCGGTCGGATTCGCCGCCGCGTTGATATTGGAAAGCATGATCCAGGCCTTCAGGCACGTGGCATTCATGGTCCCGGCGAGCCTGGGTGTGCAGGAGACGGTGCTCGTGGTATTCGGCCATATACTGGGTGTGGGCCCGGAAACCGCGATAGCCGTTTCCCTGGTCAAGCGTCTGCGCGAAGTGGTCTACGGAGTTGGCTCGCTGGTCAGCTGGCAATGGATGGAAGGCCGGCGGCTGCGGGCAACAGCGCAAAACGAGTCATGAGGCGCCAGGGCAAATTCCTCATCGTAACCGCTGATGATTTCGGGTTGCATGCAGCAGTCAATGCTGCCGTGTCGCAGGCGGCTCAAACGGGTGTGCTGACGGCCGCCAGCCTGATGGTCGGGGCACCCGCCGCAGCGGAGGCCGTCCGCCTGGCCCGCGAGTTGCCGCAGCTGCGTGTTGGCCTGCACCTGGTGTTGACGGATGGCTGGCCGGTACTTGCACGGCGCGAAATTCCCGACCTGGTCGGGCAGGATGGGCTGTTTGCGGACAACATGGTGCGGGAGTCGTTTCGCTATTGCGCTTCGGCGCGCATGCGCAGGCAGCTGCGTGCCGAAATCCGCGCGCAGTTCGCGGCCTTCGCCCGTTCGGGGCTGCGGCTCGATCACGTCAACACTCACAAACACTTCCACCTGCACCCACTCATATTGGGCGACATATTGCGCATCGGGTGCGATTTCGGCATGGCGGCTGTGCGCGTGCCGGATGAGCCGCTGTGGTTTTCCCGCGCGCAGGGGCCTGGGCAGGGCCTCACCGCCCCTTTGCTGAGGCCCTGGCTCGGACTGATGCGGCGACGGCTGCGGCGCCGTGGCCTGACCTGCAACGATCGGGTATTTGGAATAGCCTGCAGCGGCGATCTGAATGAAGCGAGGCTGCTTGCCATTCTGGGCAAACTCCCTGAGGGTATCACGGAGGTCTACCTGCATCCGGCGACGCAGACGCGGGACCCACTCACTCCTTCAATGCAAACGTACCGACACGCCAATGAACTCGCAGCCTTGTTGAGCCCACGTGTAAGGGCGGCCGTGGATGCGAGCAACGCGATGTGTGGCGGGTACGCGGACCTGGCGCGCATCAGCCTCGCGGCTCCGGACTAGGCCCGGCGTCGGCTTGTCGCTGGCCAGCGCGGCGGAAGGTCCGCTCATGGCGGTCTCGATCCGCTAAATGACCTCGGCAGTTTCAGCGGTGAACAACGCTCCGGCCGCCTGGTGCCGCTCGAAGACATCGTTCGAAAGCGCCGTAACCGCATTCTGCGGCGCTCGCGCCAGCAGAGACCGGATGCGCTCACGCGATTGTGCGGCGAATTGCGCAGAAATGATTCCCTGCTGCTGCGCCGAGATCATCGCCTCCGCGAACCCGCGGCAGCGATCAGTGTCAGTCCAGTAAGCGCACACCATCATCAGGTCGGTGCCCGCGAGCAGCAATCTGACAGCGGCAGTCGGATCATCGAACATACGCGACACCGCGTGCATACCGATGTCATCCGACACGACGACGCCGTTGAATCCCAACTCGCCGCGCAACAGCTCCTGGCCAAACCTGCGCGATAGTGTCACAGGCTCCGCCGGGTCTATTTTTGGCAGCAGGAGATGACTCGTCATGAGCATCGGGATATCGGCCCCGATGGCAGCCCGAAACGGCTCGAGCTCGCGGGCGCGCAAGCCGGCGAGGTCCCGGTTGAGCACCGGGAGCTCGCGATGGGAGTCCGTGGCCGTATCGCCATGCCCGGGAAAGTGTTTGCCGCAGGCGAGCACGTTCTCAGCCTGCATGCTCGCCATGAATGCCAGGGCGGCCGCCGTCACCTGGCCGCTCGTCGTGCCCAAAGCCCGCGGTCCGATCACCGGATTGGCGGGGTTGCTGTGGATGTCGAGCACCGGGGCAAAGTTCAGATTCACGCCCAGGGAGGCCAGCTCCACTCCCATGGCCTGCCCCACGGCGCCCGCCTGGGCTGCCCACCGCGCCGCATAGGAGAATCGAGTAATGGGCGCCGGCGTGCGGCACACCCGCCCGCCTTCGTGATCGATGCCGATGAAGATCCGGTCCCGGCCAATGGTGGCCCGTACGTCCGCAATGAGCTTGCTGTGCACGTCAAGCCACTGCTCGTAAGGCTGGTCGTGCACAAAATTGCTCTTGAAGAGAACGACCCCCGCCGGGCGCAGGTCCGCGAGCAACGCGCGGTCGCGCTCGTGCAGGTGCGGCGTGGGTCGCAGCCCGATCAGAAAGTGATCCCCCGCCGCGCTGATGTCTGTCCTGCTCATGCAGTCGCGATCCTACTATAGACGGACGTAAACTCTAGCGATGAACCGCTTACTCGTTGGCTTAGGCGCCATCCTGATCCTGCTGGGCCTGGCATGGTCCTGGGTCAGAACGCTGCCGCTGTTCCGCCTGCCCGGCGATATCGTCATCGACCGGCCGGGCTTCAAGTTCTTCTTTCCGATCACGACCATGCTCCTGTTGAGTGTGGTCGTGTCGATTATCGCCTGGCTGTCACGCAAGTGACGCCGTAAGCGGCCGCCTGAGCGCGGCCGATGCCTCGGCATCAATATCCCGTAGCGATGGCCGTTGGATGCAGTCCCGAGGGGACTGTTGGAGTTGCCATGGGTGTCAGGGATCCATTGGGTCCGATCTTGAACTGCGAAATCGTGGCCGTGCCACGATTCGTCGCATAGAGGAAAGTACCAGTCGGGTCGATCGTCAAAGCGCTCACGGCAGGGCCTGCTGCAACAGTCGGAACCGGCATTGGATCGAGGGCGCCGATCCCGGCGATCAGGTACTGCGAGATCGTCGCATCGGTAGCATTGGCCACGTAGACATAGTGGCCCGTCGGATCCACGATGATGCTCACCGGCTTGGTACCTGATGCCACAGTTGAAGGCGACATCGGGAGCAGCGCGCCAGCAGCACTGATCGAGTACTGCCCAATCGTGTTGTCGCCCAGGTTCGCCACGTACAGGTACTGGCCGGCGGGATCGATGCTCATTGCATTGGGGCCGCTACCGCTTGCAACCGTGGGTGTAGTCATGGGAGTGAGCGAGCCATCCGCTGCAATGGAATACTGCGAGATCGTGCTGGGACCGGGTGGCGGCACGTAATCGTTGGCACCAAAGTCGGCCGCATAGGCGAAGCGGTTTTTGGGGTCCACCACCACGGCGGCCGGGCTGTTGCCACCCGGCACCTTCGGTGTAGTCATGGGGATCAGCGCACCGTCCAGACCAATCTTGTATTGCGAGATAGTGCTTTCGCCAAGGTTGGCGACATAGGCGAAGCGATCCGCGTGATCGATCGTCACGGCGTTCGGATTCTGGCCGGTGGGAACGGTACCGGACCCAATGGGGCTCAGTGTGCCGTCACTGCCGATTCTGTATTGGGAGACCGAGCTCGATGACCAATTGGAGACGTAGACGTATTCGCCCGTCGGCTCAACCGAGATGCTGAAGGGTTGCTGACCAGCGGGTACTGTCGGTGTACTCAACGGACTCAATGCGCCATCGCTGCCCACGACATACTGAGAGACCGAGTTGTCATCGAAGTTCGTGGCGTAGGCGTATATCGTCGCTGTCACCGTCATCTGCACTGGTGATGCAGACACGCCGCTGTACGAGGCGCTGATTTCAGAGGTGCCGAGCTTCTCCGCCGTCGCGAGACCACTCGGATTCGGCTGCGGGGCGAACGCGACTGTCGCCGTGTCCGAAGAGCTCCAAGTCACGTTCTTGGTCAGATCCTGCGTCGAAGCGTCGGTATAGGTGCCAATGGCCGAGAACTGCACCATGATTCCGACCGCGACGCTCGGTTTGTTTGGCGACACGACGATGGACACCAGGTTGGGTGGCCCGACCGTCAGAGCGTCATTTCCCGTTACACCGCTCAGTGTGGCACTGACCGTGCTCGATCCAGCTGCGTGCCCGGTTGCCAGCCCGGTTGTCGAGATTGTTGCTGTGCCTATAGCACTCGAGGCCCAGGTCACGGACTGTGAGACGTCCTTTTGAGTGCCGTCGCTGTACATAGCCGTGGCCGTGAATTGCACGGTGAGTCCCGCGGCCACAGTGGCATTTGCCGGCCCTACAGTGATGGACGAAACGGTCGGTGTCTGCCCGCCGCCGCCGCCGCCACCGCCACCGCCACCCCCGCCTCCGCCGCCTCCTCCGCCACCTCCGCCTCCGCCATCACCCCCGCCGCCCCCTCCGCACGCGCTGAGCAAACTCCCGACGACCACGAGGGTGATAGCCATGAGCACACGGGCCACACTCGAAACCCTCGAGCGTCCATCCATAGCAAGGCAACTGTTCATGAACAACGGCGCGTCTTCCCCAGCAGGTGTTGTCTAATGAGTAAACCAACTGCAGTGCAGCGCGGAACTGTGTACACCGGCGCTTATTAAAATTCTGAGAAGCCGGTCGCAACGAATCACGGATTAAGTTCACGCGCGCGCCGGGCGCTCGTGACCGGAGCTTGACATACCGGGACTTAGGTCCCGATAACATCAATCAGCGCAGATAGATTGGATTACCGATCAACACCAGGTGAGACTGGTCATCGCGCACATTGAGGCGGACCCAGTGACGCTTGCCGTCCGCTCGCCAAGGAAATACGAAAGACTGCGTGGTTGAAGCGACGCGCGAGTCTTTGAGTAAGGGTACACGCTGCCCGTCGAGAATGACCTCCACCTGGCCGCCGGCGACGCCACTCACGCTACCCTCGAAACGGACACGAGCGCCCCGGGATACTCGCAGGGCATCACCCATATGCGCAGTCTGCCCGTCCACACTCGCCACCAGATCGAGCGAACGATCGCGAGTACCCGCGACATCGATGAAGACGCGGCCACGCCGGATGGCAGCAACGATTCCAGCTTGCGACAACCTATCGGCATATATCACCGTGGTAGGTGTACCGATCGTGCCACTGAGCGCGTCGTGATTGTCACTGCCGCCCAGCCCCGTGAGCTGATAGCCCGCATCGAGCAGATGCTCCCAGAACTGCACCCCGGAGAAGGCAGTGTCCGCATCGAGCCCATTGACCACTTCGACCGCCTGCATGCGTCCATAGTCCAGACTCCCCCGGGGACTCCAGCCGCAACCCATGCATTGCTCGCCAGAAGGGCGTATCGGATGATTGACCGAGATCACCCCGCCAGCCTGCTCGATGTTTGCCAGCAAGGCATTCCAGTCGGGCACATCCGCGCTGCCCACTCGAAAGTCGAGTGTGGCAACACTGCCGAACAGATTCGCATGGCCCTGGAAGGTCGTGATCTCGCGCCCCGGCATCAGCAGCAGATCGTCGAAATACGGCTGCAACTCCCGCATCGCATCCGCGTGCGAAGTAGTGTTGTGATCGGTGATCGCGATGAAGTCCAGTCCCCGCTCACTGGCAGCCTTTGCAGTTAGGAATAGCGGACACGGAACGCGCTGCTGCCGGCGGCTCAGGCATGAGCCATCGCTGTGAGCCGTGTGCATGTGCAAGTCGCCCCGATACCAGCCCGGCGCCGCTCGCACAGTAGGCTCCGACCGTACGAGTGCCGCGCCATCGGTTCCAGCGTGCTCAAATCGAACACCAGCCGTGTACTCAGCTTTCGTATCGGGCCGAATGTTGGGAATCCCCAGCAGTAGATTCCACCTGCCCGGACGTATAGCCCCCGGCAAATACGAGGGCGTCGCGTCCGTAGCCGAAACCGTGAACGTACGCTTGTTGCCACCACTCCAGCCACGGAAGCCATCCTGGCCACGAAAGCCGTCCGGCCCGAGAAGACCCAGGTCAATTGTCGTACGCGCTTCCCGCGTCGTGTAGTCGAAATCGACCGTTATCCGGGTCGTTCCCGCGGGCACGTCGAATGGCACCAGCTGCCAGGTCTGATTGTCCTGACCGGTCAGCGATCCCCGCAGCACCACGTCGGGGACATTCCGGTCAATCTGACCCCCGGCGCAACTCGCGCCGGCGGCCAGAATTGCAACCAACAAAGCATTCACGTTTGCTTAGAACCGGTACATCAGCGACAGGCGGAAAGCACGCCCCAGAATCGGCCGCGCGATGAACGTATTCGCACCCGCGTCAAGATTCTGCAGTTCGCCGGCACGCGGATTGCCCTCCGTCAGCCCAAGAGAGTTCGTGACATTGTCGACATAACCGTACACGTCGAAATGATCCGTGATCGAGAACCGCGCACTCGCGTTCAGCACGTCATAGTGCGGCAGAACCACCGAGTTGGCCATGTCGACATAGCGGGCGCCTTCGTACTCCCAGGCAACCTGCAGCCGCAGCCGCTGGTCGAACAGATTGACACCGGGAACCACGCGCACGCTGGCCTTCGGAACCCGGATCAGCTGGTTACCGTCATAGTCTCGATAGACGGGCTTGCCACCGACATTGTCGGTGAAGCGCAGCCCGCTGTATTTCGGCTGCTCGAGCGTCGCATTGAAGGTGAGATCGAACCATTCGACCGGGTAGAAGCCGCCCTCGAGCTCGAGTCCGTAGGTCCGTGTGCTGGTGTAGCGCGGGTCCTGGTGCGGAGGCTCGCTGGTATTCAGGTTGAATACGTTATTGGTGTAGCCGACATTGTCGTACTTCGTCCAGAACGCGGTGGCGTACAGATTCGTCCACTCGTTCGCATACTTATAGCCGAGCTCGCCCAGGTCCATTGTCTGGATGATGGGCCGGTTTACCGTGGGACTCGTAGCCGACGGGGTGGCCGTGGTGTAAGTGCCGAGATTGGGCAGACGGAACGCCGGCGTATAGCGGGCAAACATCCCGGATCGATCCGAGAACTGGTAGTTGGCGCCCAGAGTCCAGCCCACCTTGCTGAAGGTCTCATCGAAATGCACGAACTGGCCCGTGCCGCCCAACATCTGCGAGAGAACCGGAACCGTCGAGGCGATCGTCTGGCGCATCTCATCGTTGGCGGTCAGGTGCTCCTGCTCCCAGCGTGCACCCGCATCGATTCGCAGCCGGTCGGTGACCTGCCACTCATCCGAGAGATAGAGGGCCGTGGTGGTCGACTGTCCCTTGTCGTTTGCCCATTCGTAACCGTAGTGATAGATGCCGTGATCGGTTGCAGTACCCACCACGTTTCCCGCCGCATCCACCGCCACCAGATCGAGCAACCGGGCATTGTCCTGCGTATCCAGCACGGCCGTAGATGAATAGCGGGTGAAGTCCATCGACACATTGGCGACATAGAACCCCAGAGTTGCATCGTGGGATTGGCCGCCCAGCTCGAATTTATGCATCAGGCGGGCATCGTTCATGAGTTCCCGCGTCGGGGCGTTGACGCTGCGCAGGCCGCCAACGGTGACGAGACCGTTGCCATTTTGGTTGAGCACGTCGTATACCGTGGCCGGCGAGTCCGTGTAGCGCAGTTGTAGCGCCGTCGCGCCTGGGTAGTTGCTGAGCAATCCGTTCGACCCCTTCAGAAAGGCGGCCGCACTCTGCAGCTGGTTCGGGAATACGCCGTTACGGACCGTACCGGTATCGTCATAGCGCAGGCGGTCGCTGAGAGTGTAGTGCTCGGCGACCTCGAACTCGAGATTCAACGTCGCCTGCGTGCGTTTTACCTGGGTCCCGATTGTGTTGTCGAAGAGGAAATCGCTTCCGGAGGCCGTCTTCATCCGGATGTATGCGGTTTCCGGGCCCGCGATCGTCCCGTAGTTACCATCAAATCCGGGCACCGCGCGAATCTTCCCGTCGGAGTAGGTCCGCATCGGAATACCGAGATCCAGCGCCACGGTGTCATCCAGGCGCTTGAGGTCGAAGGAGACCTTGCCTCCTTCGAAGTCGCGGGCGAGTGACACACGGAACTGGCCGCCGTTGTCCCCATGAAACCCTGGATCGCGAACACCGTCATCGTAGCGATAGAACCCGCCCAGGGAGAGTTTCCAGTCACCCAAAGGCGCGCCATACCACGCATCGATACGATTCAACCCGTAATCGCCCACGGTGTACTTGAGGAGTCCTGCGGCCTGATCGCTCACACGGCGCGGAATGTAGTTGACCGCGCCGGCGGGCGCGTTTGAGTAGAACACCGTCGAAGGGCCGCCACGTACAACTTCAATGCGGTCGATGGTTTCATCCAGGCGAAATGCCTGGTCGCCATTCAAATAGCCGAGCGCCGGATCGTGTTGGACCGGCATTCCGTCCTCGAGCAACGTGATCGACCCAAACCCATCCACCGGGATGCCGCGTGCGCGCACGTTGCCGCTCGCCTCGCCGCCGGAAGCTTCGACCCAGAAGCCTGGAACCGACTTGAGCGACTCTGTGACACTCGTCGGGCCCTGCAGGCGCAGCTTCTTCTGATCGATGGTCGTGACCGAGTAGCTCGTTTCTTCCTTGGTACGCTGCTCGACGCCGGCGCGGCCGGTCACAATGACTTCCTGAAAATCGGCCGCGCTCTGCGAATCAGCGCTCGCCGACGCCGAACTGCTACCGCGCGACGTGCTTCCAACTGTTGGACGTCCCGACTCGGACTTCTGCGCAGCCGCTGCTGCGCCAGCTGCCCGGCCAGAGGCCGAGTCGGTCGAAGCCGAATCGGCCGAGCTTCCGGGCCGGCGGATGATGACGGCATCGGGCTTCGGAAATTCGAAGGCCAGGCCACTGCCGGCGAGAAGCCGCCCGAGTGCCTGATTCTTGGTGAAAGTACCCTGCAGTCCGCCCGTCCTCAGCCCAGCGACATCGGACTCGGAGAACAGTAGTTGCAACCCCGCCTGCGCTGCGAATTCCTGCAGTGCCGGGCCCAGATTCTGCGCAGAGATATTGTAGGTGCGCGTCTGCGCATCGCTCGCGGCCGTTCCAGCCTGACCCAGCGCAGTCTGGCCGCCGCTGATGCACCCGATACCCAACAGAACCGAAGTTGCAACGGCGCCACGCCATTTCATGGTGTAACGCACGCGTCGCACGACTTCCATATTGATCATCGCATTCATTCCCAAAGAGGTTCGTGAGCCCTTTAGGACGAAATGCCTTCAGCCACCCACAACGTTGTCACCAAAGGTTCATGAAACGGATCGATAAGGTATCCTGCGTGCGAGTCACAAGGTCAACTACGTGTCGAGTGCTGATAACCTGGCGGCCGTCGTACCACCAGCGGCCATCTGCGGGTGCGATCCGGACGAGAGCTGCACCCATCGCCGTGGAGCCGAGCTGGAACGCATGGCGATCCGGTACTACGATCGCCTGGTCCGCTTCCTCAAGCGCCGCAGCCGCTCCACGGAGGATGCGGTGGATCTCGCCCAGGACACCTTCGCACGGCTGTCGTCAACTGATTTCCGGCAGATCAACAAACCAGAGTCTTTCTTGTTCACGACCGCACTGAACCTGCTGCGTGACCATGCTCGCTCCGCGCAGGCGCGGCATGCGGCATTCACCGTCCCTGTCGAAGAGACACAGCTTATTTGCCCCGCTCCCCAGGCCGAGCGGGTGCTCGATGGCGAGCAGCGCATGCGCGTAGTAGAAGCCGCGTTGCACGAACTCAGCCCCAAATGCCGGGCGGTCTTCGTGTTGTTTCATTTTGACGGTCTGTCGCAGCGGGACATTGCGGATCGGCTGCGCATTTCCGTCTCTATGGTGGAGAAGTATGTAAAGCAAGCCGTGAACCATTGCGAGCAGCGGCTCGCTGAGCTGAACATTGAGGCGGCCAACAACGGAGGTTGCGCACCTTGAAAACAACGCGGGACGAGTTGTCCATGGCATTGGAGGCGCTACGCGACCGCCCCATTGTGACTGAGAGCCGCGACTACGCGCGCCGATGGGCACGGACGCGGGCGCGTGTAGATTCCTTGCGCGGTATTGTATTCGGTCCAGCAGGAGCGATCGCCGCAGCTTGCGTGACCGCCTACATCGTATTTGGCTTGCCGGGCGTGGCGATCAATCGTGTTGCGAAGAACGTGATCGAGACGGGTATCGAGGAGACCCGTGTAGTAGCGCTCGAAGACGGCTCGCGGATAGTACTGGACCGGCGGTCCCGGTTGCGGATTGCCTTTACGGCTGCGGACCGCGATGTCGAGCTGCTCGACGGCCAGGCACACTTCGAGGTCGCGAAGGATGCCCACAGACCGTTTCGTGTCAGGACCGTATCGGCCGAAGTCGTGGCAGTTGGCACGATGTTCGACGTAGCAACTGTGCCAACGCGAACTACGGTGACACTCATAGAGGGCCGCGTGAACGTGCGCACTCTTTCCGGCACGAAGCAGCTGGAACCCAAGATCGAAGCTCTGGTGCCGGGTCAACAACTGGGAATCGCGAGCGACGGGCAATTCCTCCCCAAGCGGGTTGTGAAGATCGAAAACGTCACCGCATGGCAAAGGGGCACGATCATCCTCGACGACATGCCGCTTCCGGAAGCGCTGGCTGCAATGAATCGCTATTCGATGACGCAGATCCTCATCCGCGGCTCAGCCTTGCAATCCCGCCGCATCAGTGGCGTGTTTCGCATCGGTGATGTTGAAACGGAAGCCGCCGCCCTGGAGCGCTACTTCAATCTCCGGGAATCGTCTCGCTCGCAAGAAGAGCTCGTCCTGGAACACAACTGACCTGAGGCGATGGGGGGCCACCCCCCGGCTTCCCCCACATATGAAGACCTAATTCATATTTGCAAGGAAGACCTGGCCGACGGTAATCTTCTGTCTGAGCCACACGCTTGGTTGAGGGGGTCCCATGCAGTCCAGCGGCGCAGCCGCGGCTTCCGCCGCCCAGATAGCCTCTCGCAGCACGATCATCCCGTTTGCATTGATCGTGACCCTGTTTTTCCTATGGGGCCTGGCGAACAATCTCAACGACATCCTGATCACCCAGTTCAAGAAGGCTTTCACGCTGTCCGACTTTCAAGCCGGGCTCGTGCAGAGCGCCTTCTATCTCGGCTACTTCCTGCTGGCGCTGCCGGCAGCGATATTCATGCGCCACCGCGGCTATAAGGGCGCGGTCGTGCTGGGTCTCGTGCTCTACGCCTGCGGCGCGTTCCTGTTCTGGCCGGCAGCACAGCAGCATACCTATGGCCTGTTTCTGCTGGCGCTGTTCGTGATCGCAAGCGGACTCGCCTTCCTGGAGACTTCAGCCAATCCGTTCGTAACGGTCCTCGGACCCGCCGCGAGCGCGGCACGCCGGCTGAACCTCGCGCAAGCCTTCAATCCACTCGGCTCGATCACCGGCATCCTGATCGGTCAACGCTTCATCTTTTCTGGGGTCGAACACACGCCCGCCGAAATTGCAGCCATGACCGATGCAACGCGGACCGCTTACTTTGCGGGCGAGTCAGCTGCCGTGCAGCTGCCCTACCTGGTCATCGGCAGCATTGTGCTTTGTTGGGCCGTACTGATCCTCGCCACGCGCTTTCCCGAGTCGGCGCATCACACAGCCGACTCCGGAACCGGAGCCGCACATCTTGGCAACCTGCGGCGCAATCGGCGCTTCGTGCTCGCGGTGGTGGCGCAGTTCTTCTATGTGGGGGCGCAAGTTGGAATCTGGAGTTTCCTCATCCGCTACGTGCAGGCAACGATGCCCGGCACGCCGGAAAAAATGGCTGCGAATTTCCTGACAGCGTCCCTGGTGTCGTTCATGGTCGGCCGGTTCGCCGGTGTAGCGCTGATGCGCCGCTTCGCACCCACCCGGCTGTTGGCACTGTTCGCGATCATCAACGTGGTGCTATGTGCCGTTGCAGTCGCGATGCCAGGACACCTGGGTGCTTATGCCCTGGTTGCCAGCAGCTTCTTCATGTCGGTGATGTTCCCAACCATATTTGCGCTGGGGATCGATGGTCTCGGCGATGACGAGCGCAAGCTGGGCTCCGCGCTCATCGTGATGGCGATCATCGGGGGAGCCTTCCTACCCGCGGTGATGGGCGCGACCTCCGACCTCAGCGGCATACACGTGGCAATGAGCCTTCCCATGGTGTGCTTTGCCGTCGTACTTGCTTTCGCGACACTGAGCGCGGCGCAGGCGCGCCGCGCCGCCCTGGAGGCATGAACGATGGCTCGCTTGTTTTATGCCCTCGATCTGCAGGACGACCCGGCGCTGATCGCGCAGTACGAGCAATGGCATCAGGCCGGCCGGGTCTGGCCGGACATTCTGCAGTCTCTGCGCGCTGCCGGCATCGAGGAGGCGGAGATCTTTCGCACCGGCAATCGCCTCGTGCTCGTCCTGGATGTCGCCGCCGAGTTTGATCCTGCCGCCAAGGCCGCGGCCGACGCGGCGGACGCGCGCGTCCAAGCGTGGGAAACATTGATGTGGAAGTACCAAAAGGCGCTGCCATGGGCGCGGCCCGGCGAGAAATGGGTAGCGATGCAGCGTATTTTTTCTCTCAGCAATTCCCTGCAACACACGAATCCGCCCAAGTGAAGGATCACAGCTCACCATGAATGATCACAACTCCTCGAGCTTGACCCGCCGTAAATGGCTTGCCGCCGTCTCCACTCCTGCGATTGCGGCTGCCCTCACGCCGCTGAGCTCGTCCGCGGCCCAACCTGCCGCCCCGGCGACACAAGGCCTCGGCACGCGGGTCTACAACATCCGTGAATTTGGCGCGAAGGGAGACGGCAAGACCCTCGATACCCCGGCGCTGCAGGCAGCGATTGACGCGTGCACACGCGACGGCGGCGGCACTGTGTTAGTACCGTCAGGCACGTTCGTGATTGGTACGACCGAGCTGAAGAGCAATGTGACCCTGCATCTTGCAGCATCGGCAACCTTGCTTGGGAGTGGCAACGGTCAGGACTATCATGCGGTTGCAGCGATCCCGTTGAGCGGCGATTCGACACTCGGGGATGGCAACTGGGCGCTGCTCTTCGCCGTTGAGGCCAGGAACATTACGGTCGAAGGGTCGGGCACGATCGACGGCCAGGGACATTTATTCAATAGCCACACCCCGGATGGTAAGCCGCCGCCGGCTGGGATCTCCGGCGCACAGCGCCCCTATCACCTGCTGTTTCATCGATGCCGGAACATAGTCGTACGCGACCTGGAACTGCTGCGCTGCGCGTTCCACAGCATTCGGGTGATCCAGAGCGAGCGGGTGCGGATGGAGGGTTTGTACATCCACAACCGCGTCAACTCGAACAACGACGGCTTTCATTTCATCAGCGCAAAGTACGTCACTGTGAGCAACTGCGTATTGCTCGTCCAGGACGATGCCTGTGCGTTGTTCGGCAGTTGTCAGTTCGTGACCGTGACCAATTGCGTCTTCAGCACGCGCTGGTCGGTTTTCCGGTTCGGCGGCGGCGACGTCAAGAACATTGCGGTGTCGAACTGCATCATCTACGAAACGTACGGTTGCCCGATCAAGGTGGGTGCCGGGCGGATGACGCTGGAGAATCTGTCGTTCTCAAACCTGATTTTGCAGGACGTCACCGGCCCCATCGGCGTCAATTTCAGTGGCCATAACCGGAACGACGACGGTGGCGCCGATGCCGTGCCCGCAGCATTTGTGCGGAATCTGTCGTTCAGCAACATCCGCGCGACCGTCGTCGCCGAGCCCACGAAGAGTTGGAAAGACATGGGACCGGACGTACATCCGTTTGCCGGCGAGCAACACAGCTGCCTCACCCTGAATGGCATGGGTGACGCTTGGATTGAGAACGTTACGTTAGACGACGTCCACGTGACGTATGCGGGTGGCGGCACGGCCGAACTGGCGGCCAAGCGGAATATTCCGCAGACGAGCCGGGAATACTTCGGCGTCTGGGGTGAGGAGCCTTTCGGGCCACCCTCTTACGGCCTTTTCGCGCGTAACGTCAAAGGACTGACACTGAACAATGTGCGCTTCACCGTAGTCACCCCCGACCTGCGTCCGGCTCTCGTGCTGGACAATGTGCAGGATGCCGCGATTCACGCCTTGAGCGTGCAGGGCAATCCGGCGGCTGAATCGGTACTGCGCTTCACCAAGGTGAAGGATGCATTGATCAACGCACCGCGTGTACTGACCCCTGCGGCGGCATTTTTGCAGCTCGAGGGGGACGCGAACACGAACATCATTGTAGATGGCGGGGATTTGACCAAGACTACTTCGCCGGTTGCACTGAAAGCAGGCGCGACCCGCGCGGCGGTTAAAGTGCGGAGCTAGCGGCCTGGCGCGGGGGTCCGAATTGGCGCTGATTGCCGCTGGTGCAGCGTGACTATGTAGGGCAATCGCGCGAAAGTCGCGGCCTTTGCGCGGGCGGCAGGCCAGCGTTCTGGCTTGCCAAGCTCAAATATAAACTGCATATTTATATGCAAATAGAAGCGGCGCGCCGAATTTCTGGCAGCCCAGGAGTTCCCACCTATGAGTAGGCGCCTCGAGGGTAAACGCTGCCTGATCACCGCCGCCGGCGCCGGTATCGGCCGCGAAAGCGCACTTGCCTTCGCCCGCGAAGGGGCTGCCGTACTCGCGACAGACATAGATGCCGCCGCACTCGAAGCACTTACGCAGGAGAACGGCTCAATCCGTTCGCATGTGCTCAACGTGACCGACAACGCCGCAATCGATGCCCTGGTTGCAACGCATGGCCCGTTCGACGTGCTCTTCAACTGCGCAGGGTATGTACATGCTGGAACAATTCTGGACACCGATCTCGCCAGTTGGCGGCGGTCCTTCGCGATCAACGTCGATGCCATGTACTTCCTGTGCAGAGCCGTGCTCCCCGCCATGATCGAGCGCAAGCGCGGCAGCATCATCAACATGTCCTCCGTGGCATCCAGCCTGAAAGGCGTCGCCAACCGGTTCGCATATGGCGCGACCAAGGCTGCAGTCATCGGGCTCTCAAAGGCGATTGCCGCCGACTATGTGGCACATGGAGTGCGCTGCAATGCCATATGCCCCGGCACGGTGAAGACGCCGTCGCTCGCAGGGCGGGTGGCCGCACTTGGTGGCGATCAGGAAGCCGCGTGGAAAAGCTTTACCGACCGACAACCCATGGGGCGCCTTGGAACACCGGCAGAAATCGCTGCACTTGCCGTCTACCTTGCCTCCGACGAGTCGACATTTACCACCGGCAGCGTGCACGTCATTGACGGTGGGTGGCTGAATTGATGTGCAAGGGGATAGGTGAATGAAACTCGTACGTTTTGGAGAGCCTGGCCGCGAGAAGCCGGGCTTACTCGGTCCCGGCGGCGTGCTGCGCAGCCTCGAACATGTCGTTGCTGACATCGGCGGCGACGTGCTCAACGCAACGAGCCTGGCGAGGATCGCGGCGCTCGATCTGAATCAGCTGCCGCGAGTCGCCGATGTACCGCGATTCGGGCCGGCAGTCGCCGGCGTGGGCAAGATGATCTGCGTTGGACTCAACTATGCGGATCACGCCGCCGAATCCGGCATGGCCGTTCCCAACGAGCCGGTGCTTTTCATGAAAGCGACCACCGCGATCAGCGGTCCCAACGACCCTGTCGTGATACCTCGTGGCTCGGTAAAGACTGACTGGGAAGTGGAGCTCGGGGTCGTGATCGGTGACATCGCACGCGATGTTTCCGTGGCTGCCGCACTCGATCACGTTGCGGGATACCTCGTCGTCAATGACGTCTCCGAGCGCGAATTCCAACTCGAGCGCGGTGGACAGTGGGTCAAGGGTAAGAGTTGCGACACCTTTGCACCCATCGGCCCGTGGCTCGTCACGCGCGACGAAATCCCTGACCCGCAGAACCTGGCCATGTGGCTCGAAGTCGATGGGCACCGATATCAGAACGGCAGCACACGCACGATGGTGTTCGGCGTGGCGACTCTCGTGAGCTATATCAGCCGTTTCATGACCCTGATGCCCGGTGACATCCTCAGCACCGGCACCCCGCCCGGAGTCGGCCTGGGCCAGAAACCGCCTGTGTACCTCAAGCCAGGCTCAGTGATGGAGCTGGAAATCGAAGGACTCGGCCGTCAGCGCCAGGTGACGGCTGCAGCGCGAGGCAGTTCCTGATGCCTGTGATTACTGCGTTGGAAACCTACGACGTCCGTTTTCCAACTTCACGGCACCTCGACGGTTCCGACGCGATGAACCCCGATCCTGACTACTCGGCCGCGTATGTTGTGCTGAAAACCGATATCCCAGGGTTGTGCGGGCACGGTTTCGTCTTCACCATCGGCCGCGGGAACGACGTGCAGACCGCCGCACTCGCAGCGTTACGTTATCTCGTCGTCGGCGCCGATGTTGACAAGATAACGTCCGACCTCGGAGGGTTTGCGCGTAAACTGACTTACGACTCGCAATTGCGCTGGCTAGGACCCGAAAAAGGCGTCATGCACATGGCCATCGGCGCCGTGATCAATGCCGTTTGGGACATGGCGGCACGCCGCGCGGGTAAGCCGGTCTGGCGACTGATCGCCGACATGACTCCCGAACAGATCGTCGATCTCATCGACTTCCGCTATATCAGTGATGCACTGACACGCGATGAGGCGCTAACCCTTCTCAGGAACGCAGCACCGGGCCGCGCTGAACGCCTGGCGACCCTCACGACACGCGGATATCCCGCATACACCACTTCTCCTGGCTGGCTTGGTTACTCCGATGACAAGCTCGCGCGGCTTGCGTCTCAAGCGGCCGCGGATGGTTTTCGCGCCATCAAAATCAAAGTGGGGCTGAGTGTGGACGAGGACATTCGGCGCTGTCGGATTGCGCGCGAGACGATTGGACCGGACATTGGACTGGCGGTCGATGCAAACCAACGCTGGGATGTCGGAACTGCGATCACCTGGCTGCAGCAATTGCGGCAGTTCGACATTGCGTGGGCCGAGGAGCCTACCAGTCCTGATGACGTACTGGCGCACGCCACGATTCGCAGCAACGTTGCGCCGATCCCCATTTCCACCGGTGAGCACACGCACAACCGCGTGATGTTCAAGCAGCTCTTTCAGGCGAAGGCGGTGGATCTCATCCAGATTGATGCCGCGCGCGTGGGCGGCGTCAACGAAAATCTCGCGATCCTGTTGATGGCCGCGAAATTCGGTGTGCGTGTGTATCCGCACGCCGGTGGCGTCGGCTTGTGCGAGCTGGTGCAGCACCTGGCAATGGCGGACTACGTGGCCATCAGTGGGTCGATGGAGGATCGTGCGATCGAATTCGTCGATCATCTTCACGAGCACTTCGTCGACCCGATACGCCTGCGCGCCGGGCGTTATCTGCCGCCATCGGTGCCGGGTTTTTCAGCCGAGATGTACCCGCAATCCATCGAGCGGCATCTGTTCCCCGATGGCGCGGAGTGGCGGGCCATCCAACCGGCAGCGTGACGTCAGAAGCGTGCGGCGCGGCCGATCACCGCGGCGCACGCTATGTCGCCGCCTGATCATTCCTGGCCCAGCCCAACGCCCGCTGTCCCGGCAAATCCTCCAAATGCGGGATCACTGACGCTGTCCCGGCCGTTCTCGAGGTGCCCAGCCAGACGCCGCAGGAAGCCGGGATCTGCGTCGGTCGTTACTGACAGATCGTACCAACCGAAGCTCGATTTCAGCGGCCAGCGCTTCTCGATTGCCCGGCCCCGGGGCAACACATCCACCAGCGATCTGTCGTCGTAGGTGCTCGCGATCCTCACCCGGCAGGGAGTCCGTGCCTGGTTGGTGATACGCACGACGAGCGCATAGTCATCCACGTCGTAATGCACGCCCACGTCAAGATCAACTCCCGCGGTTCGCGAGGCCGTACCGCTGAAGTGCCGCAGATAACCGTTGGGTCCGAAAACCGCAAGATCATACTTGCCCTGGCTCTGGGCGAGACTCCACGAGTTGGAGAGCGACTTGCCACCTTCCACGGTGTAGGTCCAGGGACCTTCCGAGGTACTGCCGGAGCGCACCTGGAAACAAGCTCCGGCCCGGCCGGTATTCTTGAAGTCGATCCGGAACGCGCTGCCCGCGGCATTGGCCGTACCATCGACATGCAGCTCATACGGCAGCGCGCGGGCACGCCGCAATCCAGGCTCCTGGGCCGGCAGCGTCTGGTTCGTCGGCGGAACAGGAACGTAGTCCGGGTGCCTGTCGTGGTTGGTGGGGATATAAGTCGAGGTATCCGGAGCGAAGTATGGTCGAACACCTCGGAACAGACCCAGCCGCCCTTGCTCCAGGGCGAGACCACGATCATGGGTACCCGCACACCGAGGCCGTAGGGGCCGCGCGGATCATCAGTTGTGCCAGCAAAAATCTCATCGGCGGCGTCAACAGTTGAGGCACCTTCCGCCGCCGATCGCGGTGGCGTTGATGTTCGTTCCCCGGCGGGCCTTCTCATATAGAGGACTGCCGGGCAGCGCGTTCTGGTATTGATGGAAATACAGCAGCGAGTTGTCACCGTAGTTGCCGATATAGGCATCGCCGGTCCAACCCCAAAAGCCGGCGGCGTCCAGTCCTTGACCACTATCCTGGTAAATCTTCCACGAGACGCCGGCTCGCTCCAACCGCTCCGGATATGTGGACCAGTCATACCGCGCCTCGGCGTTGTTGATGACCGGACCGCCGCCCCGGCCGTCATTGCCGACCCACCCTGTCCACATGTGGTACCGATTGGGATCGGTCGGGCCCAACAGCGAGCAGTGATAGCCGTCGCAGATCGTGAAGGCATCTGCCAGCGCATAGTGAAAAGGAATATCGCGCCGTGTCATGTACGCCATTGTGGAGCGCCCTTTGTTCGGCACCCACTGGTCGTATTTGCCACTGTTCCAGGCCGCGTGCGTGTCTGACCATCCGTGTGGGGTATCCTGCAGGAATTGCATGCCCAGGTTGTCCGCGGTCGGGTGAAATGGCAGCAAGTAGCCGCTGCCATCGGGCTGATACCACACGGGCCTTCCCGAGGGGAGGCTGACCGGTCGTGGGTCGCCGTAGCCGCGCACACCCCGCAGTGTGCCGAAATAATGATCGAACGCGCGGTTCTCCTGCATGAGAAACACAACGTGCTCTACATCCTTGATGGTGCCTGTGCAGCTGTGAGCGGGAACGGCAACCGCCCTCTCGATGCTCTTGGTCAGCGCTGAAGTGAGCGCAGCCCCGCTCATGAGACGCAGAAAAGCTCGGCGGTCGACGGGCACCATGACTTTGCTCCCAGCGCCCTTCGATGCTTGGCGCGCAATTGCTCAAGAAACCTTGCGCGGCAATGTGGACCAATGCCTTTGCAATCGCATGACAACTGCGTGTCGGTGTTATTCTCATACGGCCCCCGCTGGGGGTTCCCTCGCTAACCGCTCGGTCGCCACGCTTACTCGAGGCTCGCATACATGCCAATTCGCTCGGTCCTCTCCGCCTCGCTCCTGAGCCTGCTCGCATCTATCGGCAACTCGTCCGCCGCCGAGCGCTGGTTCGAGGAGTTGAAGGCAACCGCCACTCCCGCGCAGCTCTACACGTTTCTGTATGCACTACCGAAGGGCGGCGACCTGCACAACCACCTGGGCGGAGCAGCCCGGTCCGAATGGCTCTGGGCCGCCGCCCTCGCCCAGCAGGACAAGGGCTACACCTACTACACCAAGGTGCGCATCCAGAACTGCGCGGGCTATGGAACCAATGAGTACGGCCCCGACCCCTACCTGCTGTTGTTCAAGAACCTGCAGGGCTCGGACTACGAGAAACTCGATTCGTGTCAAAAGTCCGAATACAAGCGGTTGCAGGACCTCAACGACGCCGAGCGGGCCGCCTGGCTGAGCAGCCTGCGGCTCGACGCCCCGCACGAGGGCCGGGATGAGTTTTTCGAGGCGCAATGGCGGCGCATCGACGCCCTTCTGCAGAACCCGTACCTGGTCTGCGAAATCCTCTATCGCAACATGGACGCCTTCGGCAAGGAAGGCCTCGTCTACCTCGAGACACAGACGGAGCTCGACGGGCTGCGCAAACCAGACGGCTCTGACTTCTCAGCCGCTGAAGTCGCCACGCTCCTCAGGCAGGAGCTCGCGAGTCCGCGCGCCAGGGCGACCGGCGTCGAGGTGCGGTTCCAGTACGCGTTGCTGCGTTTTGGCCCGCATGCGGAGCAGCGCCTGCGGGACCTGTACGCCCTGGTGGATCAGTACCGTGATCTGTACGTCGGCATCAACATGGTCGGCCGGGAAGACAACGCCAAGGGCTACCCCCTGCGGTTTCTACCGGTACTGCGCGAACTGCGCAAAAAGTATCCCGACATCAACCTGTCCATCCACGCTGGCGAAATGGATGAGCCTGACTTCCACATCCGGGATACGCTGCTGCTTGGTGCCAAACGCATCGGACACGGAGTGAACCTCATCTCCGACCCCGAAACCATGGTGCTGATGCGCAACGGCCCCTACATGGTCGAGATCAACCTGATCAGCAATCTCGTGCTCGAATACGTTACGGACTTCTCTCAGCATCCGTTCCCGGAGTACCTGCGGGTAGGTATTCCAGTCGCCCTGTCCACGGATGACCGCGGCATGTGGGACTCGAACCTGACCGATGAGTATTTCGTGGCCGTGCACGAGTTCAACCTGTCCTGGGAGGAGATGGTGCAACTCGGCCGCAACTCGCTCAAATTCGCATTCCTGGACGAGCCCACCAAGCAACGCCTGCTGGCGACATACGAGAAACGCGTGCAGTCTTTCGCGCAGCAGTTCCAGAAAGGCCGCTGGTCATCACTGCACGAGGTCAAACCGGTGAGTTACCAGTTCATGTGCCATCACTTTCAAATTTGCCTGCAGTGAAAGACGCGAGTGCGGGGTGGGTGGCACGGCCTCCGCTCAAATCACCGGTCGGGCCCCCGCATCATCTCAGCCGCAAGCCGCCGTGCCTGGTGCAGCACTTGTGGCAACTGGACGGTCGTCAGAACCCCGCGGTCGACCACTCGTCGCCCATGTATGAAACTATAGTCCACCGCAACGATCTGACATAACACCAGGGCAGCCACGGGATCGTGCTCGGCGCCGGCAAGGGCCGGGCGATCGAGGTTGATGGCGATCAGGTCAGCAGACATCCCGGGAGCTATGCAACCAATGTCATCCCGCCCGAGCACCTGCGCACCCCCGAGTGTCGCGATCTCCAAAGCTTCCCGTGCGGTCATCGCTGCAGCGTCCAGCGCCAGTACACGTGCCAACAACAGCGCCTGACGTGCTTCATGAAACAGATTCGTCGCATCGTTCGAGGCAGCTCCATCTGTTCCAAGCCCGACTGGGACGCCGGCTTTGCGCAGCTTGCTCACCGGGGCAATGCCACTCGCCAACCGCATATTGCTGCACGGACAATGCGCGGCCCCGGTGCCGGTACTGGCAAACTTTTCGATCGACAGGTCATTGAGCCACACGCAATGCGCGTGCCAAACATCCCTCCCCAGCCAGCCCAACGACTCGGCATAGTCGCCCGGAGTCAGGCCAAATTTGGCCAGACTGTAGTCAACGTCAGCTCTATTCTCGGCCAGATGGGTGTGCAGCCGCACCCCCGGATAGCTCCGCGCCAAATCCGCGGATACGCGCATCAGGTCGCGAGACACCGAGAACGGCGAGCACGGAGCCAGGGTGATGCGAGTCATCGCATGCCGAGAATTGTCGTGGAACGTCTCGATGACACGCTGGCTGTCGCGGAGGATGTCGGCCTCGTTCTCCACGAGCGCATCCGGAGGCAGACCACCCAGACTCTCCCCGACACTCATGCTGCCGCGGCTCGCATGGAATCGCAGCCCAACCTCCTGCACGGCGCGAAGTTCCTCGTCGAGAGTCACGTCATTGGGGAAAATGTACAGGTGATCGCTTGCCGTCGTGCATCCGGAAAGTATCAACTCGGCGGCGCATAACTGCGCGCTGGCGTAGACCCCTGCAGACGTCAGCCGGGACCAGATCGGATACAGCTGCTTCAACCACGTAAACAGATCCGCATTCTGCGCAGCCGGGATCGCCCGGGTCAGCGTCTGATAGAAGTGATGATGCGTGTTTACGAGGCCAGGCAGTACCAAATGTCTGCTCTTGAGATCGAGCACCTGGTCAGCGCTGGCCGGCAAGTCAACCGTCTTACCCACTCGCTCGATGACATGATCGCGTATCAGAACCGCGGCATCCCGCAGCTCCTCGCGGACACCGTTCATCGTGACCAAAGTATGAATGTTCTTGAGGAGCAACGTTGTCATTGACGCTCTCCCGGCAGCACCATGTTGAGGACCAAGGCGCACAGGCCGCCGGTTGCGATACCCGAGGACAGGGTATTCCTGAGCAATGGTGGCAGCGCCTGGAGTAGCTCCGGGACGAAAGTAACGCCAAGTCCGAGGCCCAAAGATATGGCGAGAATGATGGAGTTGCGCCGATTCATCGTTACCCGCGCGAGAATACGAACCCCGGATGCCGCGACCATGCCAAACATGATGAGCGTAGCAGCGCCCAACGCCGCTGGCGGCAGCGCCTGAACGACGATGCCCACGGCCGGCAGCAGTCCCAGTACCATCAACATGGCACCGATAAAGATACCCACGTATCGGCTCGCGACACCGGTGAGCTGTATGACCCCATTGTTCTGCGCAAAGGTTGTGCTCGGAAACGAATTCAGACAAGCGCCTACGGCGCAGTTGATACCATCAGCCAGCAAACCGCCCTCCAGGCGCCTGAAATAGCTCGGGCCCGAGATTGGCTGCCCGGTCAAGGCCGACGTCGCCGTGAGATCACCGATCGATTCCATCACGGTGATGACGTACATGATGGCGAACGGCACAAAGGCTGAGTACTCGAATCGAAATCCGTACCGAAACGGTATCGGCACGGTCACCACTGGCAATCCATGGATGGCATTCAGGTCGATGATCCCCAGCAGTGCCCCTGCGCCATAGCCCACAGCCAGCCCCAGCACGACCGACAGCATCCGCAGATACCGCGATGCGCAGTTGTTGAATATCAGAATGGCGATGATCACGAGGAACGCCAGCCCGAGATTCTGCAGACTTGCGAACGTACCGCTGGCTTTGGCAGCGAACCCGCCGCCCACATTCATTGCACCCACCTGCAGCAGCGTCAGCCCTATCAGGGTGACCACCGTCCCGGTGACGATAGGTGTGATGATTACGCTTGCGCGGCGAATGCAGCGGCTCGCAGCGATTACCACAAAAGCACCGGCAAAACACAGCCCAAAGACACTGCCCAGGGCCTGCTGGGCTGTTGCGCCACCTGCCATTACGGCACCGGCAGTCGTGATGATCGGCGCAATGAAGGTAAAGCTCGTACCTTGAATGCTCAGCAGCCCGGAGCCGATGGGCCCCAGGCGGCTGGTTTGCAGGATTGTCGCCGCACCGGAGACAAACAACGACATGCTGACCAGGTAGGCCGTGTCGTCCGCGCCGAACTTGAGTGCGCCGGCCACAATCAGCGGCGGCGTGATGATTCCCACGAAGACCGCCAGAACGTGCTGAAGCGCGACAAACAGCGTCTCGCGCAGAGGCGGCCGTTCATCGAGGCCATAGATGAGATCCGCACTCGCCGCCGTGGCGCTCGACTGCTCGACGGTCAAGTGGGATCGGTCTCCGCGCGTCGCGCGATCACTTCGGCAACGGCGGTGTCTGGCCGCGGTAGGCTGGCCATTTCTTCAGGAGCTCCTCCACCACGGCCGAACCCACACGGTAGGCCGACTCGACGGAGGCGTCGAGGCCTGAGTAGCCCTCGTTCTCCTTCTGCATGTTCTCGGCCGCGGTCACGCCTGGAGGCGGCATGGAATAGTTGCTGGCAGTGCGCAGGACCAGCACTCGATCCTTGTTGACCTTGCCCGCGGCGCCCAGGTAATTCAGTGCGAGCAGCGTGCCAGTGTCCTCCATGGCAGTCGTAACGAAGTTGCCTTCCCCGTGAGTCCAGTAGCTCAGCCAGTGATTCGCCCACTCGTTGAGCAGCTTTCCGTGCCAGAACGTCATGGAAGCGAGATTGTCCCCTTTCAGCACGAATGGGGGCTTCTGGGCGTTGGGATACCCTTTGTAGCGGGCCCGGGAGCGCTGCAGGTGCGGGCTGTCGCCCAGATCGATGTTGCGCGTCAACTGATAGGCCCACTCAACGAACGCGGGCTTGAGATGGAATACCTGCCCTTCGGGCGGCTTTGCGTCCGGATCAAACGGACGCTTGGAATCCAGGGGGAAATATCCAGTCGGCCAGTCCGGAGGAATCTCGCGAGCATCGATCTCATGCGCAAGGTCCCCATCGACAACATACTGCGCCCACGCCGCCGAACCGATCGAAGCATCTTCCGGATCGACGCCCGCGATGCCCGCCACCAACCAGTAGGCGTGCGAGAAGTCGAACCGGGGATCCATTCCCAGCTCCATCACCGCGGTCGCCGAGTTCGCGGTACCCATCCCGGTCACCATGCCCAGCACGCCCGTTTTGTCATTCAAGAACAAGTCGTGGTGATGGGCAAACGGCAGGCGGGTATCCAGCTTCTGGCGCGCCTTCCAGAGTTGAAACTCGCCGGCCGTGTCACCGGCATCGGCGCCGATCTCGAACATCGTCACGACGACGACCCTTATCTCAATCGGCTTGGCCTCGATCGGCGGGGCGGCGTGCGCCGCGTGTGCGAGCGCAAGCCATGCAGCCGCCAGCAGGCTCAGGAACCGCGATACAACCGGCTTGGACATCAGAATTTATACCCTGCGGACACGAGGTAGTTGCGCGGCAGCTCCGGAAGCACGACCGACGATCCGAACAGATCGGGGAAGTTGGATCGGAAGTAGCGCTCGTTGGTCAGGTTCTTGCCTTCGACACCGAGCTTCCAGTGCGCATTCTCGTAGTGAAAGCCGGCGTTCAGCAGCGTGTAGGCGGGCAGTTTAACCACCTTCGAGAATCCGGACCACGCCGAGTCAACGTGAGTCACGCCAATACTGCCGGTGATTCCATTGAGCGCCCCATTCATCCAGCCGCCAACGACATCATCCAAGCTGAAAATGCCGTAGACACTGTACACGTTCTCGGGAATGCCGGCCTTGCGTGCCGCGGTATCGTTGGGAGCCAGAGCGATACTGCCCACCGCGCCTCCATACATCAAAGACGGATCCACCCCTTGCAGGTCGCCGGCGCCCACAAAGGCAAACTGGCCACCCTTCTCGGCCGTCACGTTGATCACCTTCAGGTTGGTATAGGCGCCCGTGAGCGTGATGGTCGGATTCACCACCCAGCGCGCTTCGAACTCGTAGCCGGTGGATTTGGTGCTGTTGTTGCTCACCTCGTCCTGGGCATTGAAGTCCACGCGCTGCTGGTCGAAATAATCGAACGCGGCGTACAGATGGCCATCGAGAAAGCTGCCCTTCACGCCATACTCATTCAACCTCGAGGGGGCGACGTAGGTACGGTCTCTCACCAGGAACGGCTCGACTTGTCCACCCTCCCCGGTCGTAAGCGTTGCCTGGCGGGCAATCGTCACATAGGGGCGCAAGCCCAATGGCAGTTGGTAGGACAGACTTGCCGACCATGAGCCCTTGGAGGTGCTGTCACGCGCCTGCAGACCCGTATCCGTGAGTGCATCCGGCCTCGAGTACGAGGCAATGTGGATATAGTCGTAACGCGCACCACCGAGGAAATTCAGTTTGTCGAAAAACGTCACGTCCATCAGGTACGCGAGCGACGAGTCCGTATAAGCACCCTTCGCGTGATCCGAATATGGGTCCTGGCCCCGCGTGGCAAGCGATCTGAGGTCTATGGGCGAGCTCGGCTGCGTGATGTCACGGCGGTCGAAGAACTCCCCGAAGAAATCGTCGCCCGTATCGAAGTCCTGGTGCCGAATCTGCGGCCCGACCTGGAAGTTAGCCTTGATGTTCTCGCCCAATGTCGTTCCATACGTCAGGGTGAGCTGGTCCTCGAAGGCCCACGTATGCGCAACCTGTGAAAACCCATAGGCGTTCTCGTTGAGGTTGTTCAGCTGCTCGTAGAAGCTTTTGTTCACGAGCTTGGTGCCCTCGGCAGGCTCGTAGATCATGTCGAAATACAGTGTGGTGACGCCATCGGTGAGCTTGTCGCCCTGAGCTACGAGCACCTGGCTGCCGCTGATATGCGTCGTCCCCGGATTCACCAAGTGCAGATAGGGGTTCGACAAGGCCCCTTGAATCTGCGCCGCGGGCGTGCCGGCAGGGTTGAAGATGAAATTGTCGCTTGTCCCCAGGTGGGCGGTGCCCGCCTCTGCCAGGTCCACCCGGCCATTGCCGTTGGTATCCACCGAGGGTGGGCTGCCCGTTATGTAGGTGCCATGATCAATCAGCGCCTGAGTCAGCCGGTTCCAGCCAGCGACCTGGTTGCCATTGAAATCCTGGTACATGCCGCCCGCCTCGGTACGGAAATGATCGGTGAAATCGATGTTGTACGAGGCTTGGAAGATGCTTTGCCGTGTGGCGCTGTTCTGATAGTAGCTGCCCGAATTTTCGAACTGGCTGTACACATAAAAGCCGGAGGGCTTGCCGAACGTCGTTGCCGGGCCGCCGACCTCCGCGTGCAGGGTCTTCTCGTCCCAGCTGCCGGTTGTGAATCCAATCTCGCCCTTTGCCTCCTTCATGTACGCGCCGGTTTCAGCGCGCGCGGATTTGGGCTCGAAGTTGAGGTAGCCGCCCACCTTCGATGGGCCATAAATCGGCGACGCCGGCCCGCGCACCACATCGATGCGGTCGCTGGCGGCGATCGCCTGCGGATAGTTGCCGGGATTCTCGATTCTGCGGACGCCGCGGAAGTAGTTCTCGCCGGCGGTACCGCGGATGTCCAGTGATCCGGCGACGCCGAAGAACGACTGCGTGAAAGAACCGGGCGTCAACGCGACGAGATCGTCGATGGCTGTAATGTTGACGCGATCGAGCATCTCGTTGCTGATGGAAGTCAAGGCACGCGGTGTCTCGATGATGTTCTTGCCGAAGCCGAATACGGACTCGTTCGCTTCTGTCGGCAAAACCTTCAGTTTGTCCGCGCTGACCTGTACCGTCTCCAGGCTGTTTGCATCGCTTGTCGCGTCCGCCACCGCCGCGCCTTCAGCTGCAGACAGCAGTTGGGGCGCACCGCCTGCCGCACCCAGAATCAAAAAGCAAACCGTACGATAGCCGAGCGCGGCCAATGGACCCTTCATTCTTATCCTCCCCAAGTGCGAAATAGTGCGACGGACGCTGTATGGGCCGGATCGCCTCCATCGATCACAACCTTGGGGGCAGCAGGGTGCAAAAATCGTGCACGCCACACTGAAGCGCACCTGCGGGCGCCAGCGCGCATCGAGGCGAAGCGCGCCGACGCCGTTCAGAAAACGTCGTATGTGGCTAATGCAACTGTAATTTCTTGTTCAATGACTGGCGCGGGGGCGACCCGAGCTTGCTCCGCCGCTGTGCGCTCGCGGACCGCGGCCGCTCGCGCACCCGGCAATGGTGCTTCGCTGCTACGCACCAAAGTTGTACGCAGAGTGCCCCCTTTTTGTACACAATCGGCTGGGGGGCCGGCGGCGAACAGTCGGCCGCGGCGTGCTCATCTTCAGCTATCGCGGTCCATTGCGAACAGGATGGAGACCAGGGGAATTGATTTGTCAGGATGGTCGGGGTCTTTGCCAATGCTTCCTTGATAGACCCCGTGGCCACAGAAGGCCCTGCCGGGCCTGTTGGGTTTCTGGAGCGCGGTCACCTTGCTGCCCTCTGCGGCCTGCTCCTGCTTCTGCACGAAGTTCTGCATCTCCACAGCCTGCACCACCGTTCCGTCTCGCATACGCAGATGCCACCCCACCGCACCTTCGCCCAAATTGCTCCCCCGCTCAATCTTCCCGGTAATGAATACCTCGGAGTCCTTACTCAGATCATCGGGAACACCTGACGTCAGATACACAAGCTTCTTGTGGAACAGGCCGCCTGCAACGTTGGGTGGCCGATTCCAACGCATGGCGAGCTCAAAGTCATCGCAGGTTTTGGCCTCCTCGAAGCGCGCATACAGCTTGCGGCCTTTGGTACCCGTGTCAGACGAGGACATGTAGCTGATCTTCTGCAACTCTTGTGCGGAGGGTGCACCGTCAGACTCTGGTGTCCCGCTCCCAATACCCAGCTGATCGCAACCGCATGTCAGGCTGACCAGCAGGATGGCTGAACCAATTCTGAACGACAGACTGTGTTTCATGACTGCGAACCAACCCCGTGACTCTCAAGCAGTAACAAAGCCGAGGCCGGGCCATGGTTCCGCGGCGGATCGAGAAACCGCCAGCGCGGCCTTCAGCGTGGCCACGCTCGGTGCGATGCGTATGCTCAGTTTTGCGCGCTCAGTTGCTCCACGAGCGCATCTGTAATCTTTCCGGTTTGAGCGGCGCCAATGGACTGCTGAAATGCGGCGATGGCTCGCCGGGTCGCATTCCCCGCAAAGCCGTCGATCGCACCCGGCGTGAAGCCTCGGTAGGTCAGGTAAACCTGGACGGCGCGGACCGTCGGATCGGGATTGTCACCGTCTGCGTAACGCTGGAAGAAGTGCTCGAGCAGACCATCATAGTTGTTGGCAGCGAAGTTGGGACCATTGTACCGCCGGGCAAAGCCGGGCCAGTCATGCGCTTTCAGCGTGCCGATCAGCTTCTGCGTGTCCATGAAAGCAACCATGGCGCGCAGTTGGTTGTCTTCGGAAGACACCATGGACTTCACCATGGTGTCGACGTCGGTGAAACCCGCGGGCTGGAAGTTCTCCCCCATGACCTGACCGAGCCCCCAGGATGCGCTTTTCAGCGCCGCGGGACGATCGAGCTGGATGGCCGCGTTCAGCCGGTCAAACTGGTGTGAGCCTGCAGGGCCGTAGCCGCCGGCCGTGCGCTGACTGATGTCAGGATCATCTTCATCGAAGCGGCCCGCGGTGAGGCGGCTGAAGATGTGCCGCTCAAACAGGACCTTGGGGCGCCGGTCGCGCAAATACCCGCAACCGCTGGTCTCAACCGACAGAACCGACCAGATCTCGGCGGGTGCAAGATCTGCTGATTGGAGGATGTCCCGCAATCCGTTGTCGGTGAGCGGGGTTCCAGACCCGATGAATTCCGTCATGCATGCTCCTTGCGCGGTGTGGTTCAGCGCGACTTGCGCTGTCAATGGCTGGCGGGGTGTGCAGCCGGGGTCTGATCAATGCCCTTGGCACCGAGATACCCCGCATGACTCACACCCATGAGCGCCAGCAATCCATCCTGAAGCACCGGCAAGCGGATACCCGGCAGATCGAGATCACCGTACGCAATGAGCTGAAACAGCTGTGTCCCGTACGCTATGGCGACAATCACGGTGAAGAAAAACAACTGCAGCTTTGCGACGTCGACGAGTTGGGCGTTGGCGAGCTCGTCACCCTGAAACATGTCGGTAATGCGCGCAAAAGCGATGCTGCTGTTGCCGTAGAGGATGCCCTCACGATTGCGGTCGACCTCGGCTGGACGCTCCTTGAATCGCCTGGCTGTTCTCTCCACCAGCTCGGTCTTGCGTTCCGGCTCCTTGCTTTTTTTGTTGGTGTTCAGAAGCGGCGTACCCACAAAGGATGCGGTACTGATTCCCAGCAATGCCCAGATCTGCCAGTCGATCCCGATGGCGAGCGGCTGAGCAACCGCCCCGCTGTGGATGCGCTCGAGGGCCAGGACGAAGAAGCCCGAAACGATCAACCCGGTCCATACTACGAGTTGAAAGCGCGACAGACTCATCAACTTGCGCTCATTGATGAGAATCCCCAGTGTGCGGCCGGTGATCGCCTTGCCGGTGATCAGGAAGAAGACCGCGATGAGTGCGAGCACGGCCAGCCAGTTGGTTCCCGCCGGCAGGTACCAACCGGCGAGCGCAATGCCTACCGTAAGTAGGATCAGGACGGCTGCGGTCGCGGCCGGGGCTGTTTCGGCCATGGTCGGCAGGTCCGGCGGAATGGGTTCCGCATGCACGAGGCCTTGCACGGAGCTTTGCGTTTCGCCTTGCGTCTCGCTTTGCGCCTCGCCACGCTCGACGGTCACCTTGACCTCCGGCCGTGGGCTCAGGGGAATGCCGGGTGGCGCGGTATTGGGTACGGCCTGTTCCTGCGCTGCCATCGTCGCTCTCCTGTTCGATCGGTTTCTCGAGTGGGTACTTTGCCGCGTGCATGTCAACTGCCTCACTCCGAGGGTGCGGTCTCCCCGCGGATCAGCTCACCAATGCTCGCTGCCAGCTTCTGGTCCTCTATTACGAAAAACAGGCCGCCGCGGCCGTTCTGACTGCGGGCACATTCCTTCGGATTCCCGCTGATGGCACCCTGCTGATTGAGATCGCCAAAGATCGCGAGATTGGTGCCATTGGTTGACACACCGATCTTGGCGTGATT
>Ga0105247_10000259_pt1 | contig 48820 bp, 28 predicted proteins | sample KBSS24metaG_FD_81519 | JGI IMG/M metagenome (GOLD analysis project Ga0105247, IMG submission 81519) | Switchgrass rhizosphere microbial communities from Kellogg Biological Station, Michigan, USA - KBS S2-4 metaG | ecosystem: Host-associated > Plants > Roots > Rhizosphere > Soil | place... | reverse complement strand
GCAAGCCCGCAAAAAAGTTCGACAGTAGAACTTGATCCAAGCGGTAGTTACAGAAATATTACACAAGGAAAGATGCAAACAAATGGATTGTATCCATATAAAAATGGTAATCTTCTTGTTTGTGATATGATGGGACACCGGGTTATTGAAATGACCACAAAAGGAGAAGTAGTAAAAGTAATTGCTGATAAATATGATGGAAAATCTATTGATGGACCTAATGATGTTATAACAGATGCTAAAGGCGGTGTGTATTTTACCGATCCGCAATTCACCATGGAGCCCACAAAATTTCAACCCGGTCGTGCTGTTTATTATGTTTCGCCAGAAGGAAAAGTAACAAGACTTACCCAACCCAACGAATTTGCTATGCCCAATGGTATTTTACTATCACCCGATGGCAAGACACTTTATATCAATAACTGTTACGACGATGAATCATGGTATCCGGTAAAAAGTGAAAAAGATAATTTTATATGGGCTTATGATGTGAATGCCGATGGAACGATCAGTAACGGTCGCAAATTTGCGAAATTATTCCTGATTGAAAGTGTACTTGATAGAAAAGGAAGGTCTTCAAGTGCTGATGGAATGGCAATAGATAAACAAGGCAATATTTACGTTGGCACCTATTATGGCGTACAAATCTTTAATAATAAGGGAGAATTTGTGGGAATGATTAATCTGCCTTCATTTCCTGTAAGTCTTTGTTTTGGTGATGCAGATATGAGGACATTGTATATCGTGAGTTATAGCAAAGTGTTTAAGATTCGTACGAATATGGAAGGATATATAAATGATCTGAATTAAGGTTTATCATCTTATAAAATTCAGACAGCCTCTTTAAAAGCGATTGTCTGTTTTAGTATCTATTTTGCAACGAAAAGAATCATAAATTTTAATTCTAAGATTGTAAATTGTGTCCATTCAATGAATATTATATGAAAAGAATTTACATGATTGCGGGCCTGCTTTTTTCATTAACGGCACTTACACTTTCTGCTCAAAACAAGAATAGTGATTGGACTGGTCACAAAGCGAAAAAATGGTTTAAAAAGAAAGAATATCTCAATGGTTTGTCTGCTACGCCATATGCTGCTATTGATAAAGTTCAGTTTGCGCAACAATATCATCTTAATAAAGCTTTCTGGGATAAAGCCTTTGCCTATTTAAAACAAACCAATTTGCAAACACTTGCAAACGGCAGATATGCCATTGATGGAGACAATGTGTATGCAATAGTAACCGAAGCGCCCAGCAAAGATTATGATAAAACTGCTTTTGAATCCCACCGCAATTATATTGACTTGCAATTTGTGATCAGGGGAGAAGAAAATATGGGGAAGGCTCCGTTATCTGCTGTTACTGTCAACAAACCTTATAGTGAAAGCGCTGATATAGCTTACTATACCGGTGAGGGGAAAATTTATACCATACCTCAAAACAATTTTATTATTTTCTTTCCCTCCGATGCTCATCGTCCTAACATTACTCCCGGTGGAAATAAAGTAGTAAAAAAGGTCGTGATAAAAATAAGAGTGGCTAAAGAGTAATGTTTACTAAATTATTTTATTACCACTCCTGCCCTTCTTTCGATATATTTTTTACAGCTGCATCTCCAAGCCGTTCTTTAAGTTGTGTAAGATATAAACTACGGGGCGTTACATGTTTGTCCATTGATTCCACATGACCATTGGGTTTAGTAAGGTCCTGTAGACCTGCGTTGAAGATAACTGCATTAACTCCTATGTGACCGAAAGAATAGTTTTGTGCAGTTGGTGGTTTTTGAATTAAAAAATCTCCCTCGCAATTCCAGAAAACAATATTAGCGCCAGCCCAACCAATAATATAATCCCAATATCGTGCAGTAAGCGGTGCTTTTACATTATCGTACAAACTACCATTTACCCAATGATTATGTGGCTCGCTGCTTGAATAAGGATTTATAGCAGTGCAATCAAGATAAACATTACCACTCGCTTCCGACTGTTGCTGTACAAATGAGTGTCGTCCCTTTTGCGATACACAACGCTGTACCAGGCAAAACTGTCCATTCATGTGAAAAATAAAACGTCTTCCTCCCCATCTTTGAGAAACAGGTTCTCTTGATTCACAATCCTGAACTGTAATCCATTTGGAACCTGCATTCACCTGTACTACGCTGTTCACAAAATGCAAAGCAGACATATTCCTTACCCATGCATTTTTTGTATTGACAATATTGATAAAGTTTGCGTAATGATTTTCATCGGAATAATACTCTTCTCCTTTGTACCGGTATTTGGGATCCAGCTTGTCACGATCCATATTTCCATATTCTGTTGTACGTACTGTAGGATCATATTCTGATATACCACGAAGATTTTCTATGCCTACATTCTCAATCCGCGGATCATTGTATTTAAATAAAAGCCCCCCGCCCCATCTTGTTTCAATAGCGCAAAAAATGGGTGCATCAATGGTTACTGTACTCCCCTTGATATCCGTAATGATTCTGTCGTAGTTGATATCAAATGGCCGCCACCTGTTACGGGCAACGGTTGCGCTGTCTTCTCCTAATTCCTTAATCCAATCTTCATTGCCAATGCGGCGTATAATCACTTTATCGCCTACTTTAAAAGCTTTAGCAGATGTTATATTAAAACTTCTTGCGCCAACCGGCACATATTTATCGGTGATTGTTTGTTTTGTTTCTTCTAAAACCTTAATCGATGAATCACCGGAAATATTTACCAGCGCTGGTCTTCCGCCCCGACCAGAACCTTGTCCCGGTGCCTGTTTCGGTATTTTACCAAATAATATTGTACCAATATCACTCCTTCCCTCTCCGCGAAGCACAACACCTGATGTCCTGATGAAAAGAGGTGTATCAAGTTGATATAATCCCATTTTTAAAAGTACTGCCCCTCTGAATCCAGAAGCATCCGGAGTCAATGCAGATACACTGTCGATTGCAGCTTGAATCTTTGCTGAGTTACTTCCCGGAACAGGCCACACCGTTGCTTTAATTGCCACATATGGAATTGGTACGCTTCCACCTTTATAACCGGCATTTGAAAAATCAGGAATTTTATTACCGAGGCTATCGGCAATATAAACAAGTTTACCATCTATTCCCGGATAAACTAACGATGTTGTTGGGGGAATATCCTGAGCAACTACAATTATTCCTGAAATTATAAATGTCAGAAATAACGTGTAGAATTTTATATGTTTCATTACAAGTAAGTTTAGTCAGTTTTAAGTTTTGGTTTTTACCAGTATTATATCATTGGAGCCAACGAACTCCTTTCGTTATTGTTATTATTCGCCTTCTTTTAAAACATTTTTCACAGCTTGTTCTCCAAGCCGTTCCTTTATCTGAGTAAGGTATAAACTTTTGGGGGTAACATGTTTATCTAAAGATTCAACATGTCCGTTTGGTTTTGTCAAATCCTGCAAAGCAGCATTATATATAACTGCATTCACACCGATATGCCCAAAGGAATAATTGGCAGCCGTTGGGGGACTTTGAATCAGAAAATCACCCTCACAGTTCCAGAATACAGTATTTGCGCCTGCCCAGCCCATAACAAAATCCCAGTAGCGGGCTGTTAATGGCGCCTGGACGTTGTCATAAAGTATCCCATTTTCCCAATAGCCATGAGGTTCACTGGTAGAGTAAGGATTGATCGCTTTACATTGCAGAAAAACATTACCGCTTGAAGTGGAACCTTCCCCTGAAAATGAGTGACGGCCTTTATAGGATACACATCGTTGAACCAGGCTTAACTGGCCATTCAATTTAAACATAAATCGTCTGCCACCCGCCCTCACCGAAACAGGTTCCATAGACACACAATCCTGAACAGTAATCCATTTTGTTCCGCCGTTTGTTATCACAGCGCTATACACAAAATGCAAAGCGGTCATATTACGTACCCAACCATTTTTTGCATTGCCAAAACTGATAAAATAATAATAATGATTTTCATCAGAATAATATTCATCTCCCTGGTATTGATATTCTTTTGCCATCTTGTCCCGATCCATGTTACCGTAGGTCGTTGTGCGGACATTTGGATTATAATCCGATATGCCCCGCAAATTTTCAACACCTACCCGTTCAATGCGATTTTCATTGTATTTTAATAGTTCGCCTCCACCCCAACGTTTATCAACAGCTGTAAAAATGGGGGCATCCACTGTAATCGTGTTACCATTGATACTAATGATTTCGCGGTCATAATTAATATCAAATTTCCAGGCTCTGCTATTAGCTATTTCATCTTTCATTTTTAATTCTTTAATCCAGTCTTCATTTCCATAGCGTCTAACAATTACTTTATCGCCTACTTTAAATCCCTTTGCCGAAACTACATTAAAAGTTCTTGCGCCAACCGGTACATATTTATCAGTGATGGATTGCTTTGTTTCTTCTAAAATTTTAATGGATGAATCTCCAACAATATTTACCAATGCTGGCCTCGGCCCACGGCCACCACCTTGTCCCGGTGTAGCTGCTACTGTTTTACCAAATAATATCGTTCCGATATCACTCATTCCCTCTCCTCGCAAAATCACACCCGATGCTTTTATGTAAAGCGGTGAGCCTAATTCATAATAGCCCATTTTCAATAAGACAGCTCCGCGAAATCCATAACTATCCATCGGGAGAGCAGAAACACTGTCAATCGCTTTTTGAATATTCGGTGAGTTATCACCGGGCACAGGCCACACTGTCGCTTTTATTGGTATGTAAGGAATAACTACACCGCCACCTTTGTATCCTGCATTTGAAAAGTCTGGTATTTTATTACCGAGGCTATCGGCAATGTAAACGAGTTTACCATCAACGCCGGGATATACAAGAGATGTTGTTGGAGGAATATCCTGCGCATTTGTCACAACTACATTTGCGATAAGCAATAAAGCTGCAATCGGATAGATTTTAATTCTCATAATCAGTATTTGAATCAAAAGTCAAAAAAACTTAGTTGACATTTTCTTTTTATTAGAAGCTGTTTTTACACTTTACCTTGCCTCTCGGCAGGCAGGTATTGAATTTTTACTTATTTAAAAATTCTTTGTGCAAAATCATGCAATGATTTTCTCCATACCTGCCACTCATGCCCTCCGGGAAAAGAATTAAACTGTACATTTAATCCTTTGCTTTTAAAAGTTTCTATTATTTTTTTTGTCGGTTCGATTCTCGGGTCCTGTTCGCCAACGGATATATAAAAAACTTTCAGCTTACTATTGAATGATTGCGGATTGGTGAGTATTCCCGGAATAGCTGTTTCCGCATCAAATGCCGCAGCAGGTTGCCTGCCGATACCGCCAAAAAGCCCTGTACTGAATACACCTACATTACCAAACAAATCTGTATTGCGCAGCCCCGTATAAAAAGCCTGACCACCACCCATGGATAAACCGGATACAGCCCTGTTGGCAGCACCGATTTTTACTCTATAGTTACTTTCAATAAATGGTATAACGCTTCCGGCCAGCTCTTCTTTAAAAGCTGTCATGGCAGCATCATTATATCCGGTCGCTCCGCCCGGTGCTGTAACATTTCCATTCGCAATCACGACAATCATCGACACGGCTTTCTTCTCAGCAATAAGGTTATCTAAAATAATATTTGTTTTGCCCTGCACCGCCCAGCCTCTTTCGTCTTCACCACCACCATGCTGGATATATAAAACAGGATAGCGTTTCGTTGCATCTTTTTCATAACCGGGAGGTGTATAAATATTTACCGCCCTCCATGTATTCATTGTTTTGGAAAAATAATTCGCCGATCTTATTTCGCCATGAGGAACATTTTTAATTGTATAAAAATCGGCTCCCGCTTCAGGCACATCAATAGCGCTTGACATTTTTCCTGTACCATAAAAAGATTCACTGGCAGGATCAGCGAATTTGAAACTGTCAATAGCTAACGAATAATAATGAAAGCCCGGTACCAGAGGATCAGTTGTAACAGACCAAACACCTTTTTCATTTTTCTGCATATTATACAACTTACCAATATCCAACTGGACTTTAGTTGCACCCGGCGCTGCTACTCTGAATAAAACACGATTATCAGAAAAGATGCAAGGACAATCATTGGAATGAATATTTGTCGGCGCAGGTTTGGCTCCATCCGGGATTTGCGCATTACTTTTTTTCCCAAAAAAGAAAAAACAACTAAAAAACAGTAAGTAAAAAGTTTTACGGTTCATACGGCAATATGGTTGATATCAATTAATCGAGTTCAGATACAGTTGTGCCTTTTGTAACACCACTTTCATTAAATGCATCAACGGTAAAATAATATTTCTGTAAACTATTAAGACTATTAATGGAGATGGAATCCGTTCCAAGCACCTGGTAAGTATGGTATAGTTTATCTTTTGCAATACCATATCTAACATTATAACCAATAGCACCAGGCGATTTTGTCCAATTAAGTTTTACAGTAGCACGATCATCAGCCGGCCGATCCGTATTTATGTTTGTCACCACGCCCGGCGCTTTACCTTTCGCATTACCAAAAATCCGCAAACCAGCCAGGGCAAATGTTCCATCCGGCATACGATAATTAGTAAGCCGTATATAACGGGCTTTAACCGGTACTTTTAATTCGAGATAATCATGCGGAACATCTGTCTTGTTTTGTGTTTTATCAGCTAAGGTTTTCCATGTCTTATTATCCGAAGAATATTCCAGCAAGTACTGGTAATAAATATCCGGGCTACGGCCCATCAACTTTGTATTATTTTCAGCATAATTTATTTGAACTGCATTAATAGTACATATTTTCTCCAGATCCATTTTTATCCATTCACCTTTATTACCTGTTTGTGCACTCCAGTATGTTCGAATCTCTTCATCGGCTGCATAAGCTTTCGGGTGATTGGCTAATTCAGATGAAACTTCTACAGGTTTATTATAAGAAAGCAACATCCATTTTGGAAACAGCTCATCAGGGGTTGTGATTTTTTTTGTTGGCACTTTAAAAGGAAAATCACCGAATCCTGTATAGACATGCATATCGCCATCCTTATCAAAAAAAACAGGAAACAATCCAAGCCGGCGTTCAAACATGTGTTTTTGTGAAATGGTCATAGTTGATACATGCCAGTAATTGCCATACTTATCCTGGAAAGTGCTGCTATGCCCGGCACCGGCAATAAATCCTCCAGGTTTATATGAAGCGGGATTGTTTGGCGCTAATATAAAAGGCCCAAGTGGTTTATCAGCAACATATACGCCATCACTATAACTTTTAAATTCCGTTCCCGGACCTGCATATTGCAGATAATATTTTCCATTGTGTTTGGTCATCCATGAACCTTCAATCCAGGGATTCTCTCCTTTGTCATTATAATCACCTTTGCGCTCCCAGCCATAAATATTTCTTTTGCTGTTCAGAACCGATACAGTTTGACCAATAGGGTTTAATGTTTTTGTATTTAATTCAACCGCATAAAGAGGATTAACATTTGAGCATCCGTAATAAAAAAACAAACGGCCATCATCATCTACAAACAAGTCAGGGTCTATCATTCCTATAGGAAATGCTCCATTAGCAATTTGCCATTTTCCTGATTTGGGATCGGCTGTTTTATAAATTGCAAGCGGAGCTCCGTGTGAAGCCATAAAATATAATGTATCCTTCATCACAACAGCCGTTGGCGCATAATCTTCAAGCGGAAGATCCTGTGTCGTTATCAGGTCCCAATGAATTAAATCAGTTGAGTGAAAGTAACCACCCGATTTGGAAGCAAACAAATAATATTCTCCCTTATATAAAACCATAGTTGGGTCTGCCGCTTCACGCCTTGAAGGTGCATCAAGACAAAACCGGTAGCTTAAGTTTATTGGATTGCAAATCGTTGTTTGATGCAGATTATTCAAATCTGTTTTTTGGCTGTATGCTATAATTGAAGCAATAGAGCTTACAACTAATATTAATATCTTCTTTCTATTCATGCGGGTTTGTTTCATTTAAATAACACTTGTGAAAAATTGTAAAGATTGTTTCTCCATACCGGCCATGTGTGGCCCCCCGGATATTTGTTATACGTGTGTTTAATTTTAATTTCATCTAATTTACCCAGCATGATCTGACCATTATTATAAGCTATATCTTCTTTTCCTCCTTCGGAAATCCAGAATGATTTCAGGTTTTTATTAAGCTTGTCGGCATTCTCTTTCATGAAAGCATATTGCTTCTCTGCCATATCGCTTAACATAGGCAGTATCCAGCCAGAGCTAAACACGCCGAGGTAGGAAAACATATCGGAATTATTAATCCCTGTATAAAGTGTATGCAAACCTCCTAAAGATAAGCCAGCCAAAGCACGGCTCCCGGCTCCGGTCTGAGCACGGTAATTCTTTTCCACAAAAGGAATAAGGACCTGCTTCAATTCACTTTCAAACATTTTTAATGAGTTTTCAATACCACCCCCGCTAAAACCACCAGTTCCGATGTTTGCATCCGGCATTACGATAAGCATTGGCTTTGCTTTTTTTTCTGCGATAAGATTGTCCAGGATAAGATCTGTTTTTCCTTGTGTTGCCCACCCCCTTTCATCTTCTCCACCACCATGCAAAATGTACAGTACAGGATATTTTTCTTTTGTATTAGCATCATAACCCGGCGGTGTGTAGATATAAAAACGTCGCCATGAATTGGTAACTGTTGAATAATATCTTTTAATTCTTATGTCACCATGAGGAACATTTTTTTCAGCATAATAATCATCACCTTTAAAAGGTATTTCAATGCCACTTGCATTACGGCTCATACCATAGAAAGTTTCGCTGGCAGGATCAGCTACTGCCACTCCATCTATCAATAAAGAATAATAATGAAAACCTTCGCTTATTGAATCGGTGGTCACTATCCAATAACCACCGGTATCTTTTACCATATCATATTTTTTTCCAAGATCAATTTGCACTCTTTGTGCATCGGGTGCTTTAATGCGAAATGTCACCCGACTATTTGGTAATATCTGTGGATACTTTACGGATCTTACATTGGTGGAAGCAGGTGAGCCGGTAACGCTTTGAGCGTTGACATTACAAACTATTATTATTGCAACAACGAATGAAATTATTTTCTTTATAGTTATATAAGAATTCATATTCTCTCCTTTTAAAGAATTATTTAAAAAGTTTTTGGGCAATAGTTGAGAGATAAAGTTTACAATTCATCCAGGTATGACCTCCATCAGAAATCAATGTTTCATGTTTGATCTTTTTTTCATCCAATACTTTTAAGTAATCTGAAATGACAGGGTATAGTCCATCGTCTTTTCCCACACCAATCCAGAATAATTTTAATCGCTGATTGGTTAATGATGGATCTTTAAAAGCAACTTCATTATTGCGATCAAATTCTTCTTTCAACATGCCAGGAGCAAAACCGCATACCCAGCTAAACAAATTTGGATTGTTTAATCCTATATACAAACTTGTACCGCCACCACCTGAAAAACCTGCAACTGCTCTATTGTCTTTATCTGTTTTGGTTCTGTAATTTTTTTCTACAAAATGAAACAGGTTGTTTAAAAAATATTTTTGTATCTCCTGTAGATTCTCCCACGTTCTCAGACTTCCTGAAGATTTGCTGATTTTGGGATAAGCTCTGCCATAAGGCATCACAATGATCATCGGTTTTGCTTTTCCTTGTGCAATCAGGTTGTCAAGAATAATATTAGCTCTTCCAACCTTAGTCCATGTTTCTTCTAGATCCGTGGTACCATGTAAAAGATAAAGAACGGGATATTTTGTTTTTGTTTCTGCTTCATAACCCGGAGGTGTATAAATCACAACTGGTCTTATTCCCAATTCGGGAGAAGTATAATAACGATAAGAAAGAATGCCATGCGGTACATTTTGGATAGTATGTATCAATGGGGTATTGCCTGTTATTTCTATTATGCTATTTTGAAATCCTTCATTAGGAAAAATAGCGGAGTTTCTTGGATCAGCTACCTGCATACCATCTACAATAAAACAATAAGGATACATATCAGGTTTTACAGGACCAAGTGTAACAGACCAGATGCTACTGTCTCCTTTGATCATTGTCTGCACACCTGTTGCTAATTGCGTACTTACCTTCACATCTTTTGCATTAGGTGCTAAAAACCGGAAGGTTACTTTATTGTCTTTGTGCACTTCATGTGAGTCAAAAGCCAGTGGAATATTGCCGGGTTGGCCGGTGGAATATACACTTATAGAAATAATGCAAATGAATAATAGAAAAAATTTGGTGAGAAATGGCTTTCTGCAAGACTGTTGGCCCTGCGTAGCAAAAAGCAATCGTGAATTCATACAGCAATAATTTATAATCTGAAAGAAACCGTCTTAGAGTAATGCTAATATCAGAAATTATTTTCAAGATAAGTGTATGTTTTACATTTATTCTAGCGTAAATGAAAACAATTTTATATCCACCTGGAAAACCAGAATAAGGCTCAATTTTTTCCGAAGAATATTATACAAAGATGATTAATTATTCATCCATTTATTATTTCTCATCCATTGAAACAGAGGTTCCATCCAACCGGGATGTCTGAAAATAAAACCATGCCCGCCCTTTGGATAAATATGTATTTCAACATCAACTTTATTATGTCTTAATTTTTCAAAATAAGCAATGCTGTTATCTACATCTACCACATTATCGTCAGCGGCATGTGTTAAGTAAGCGGGAGGAGAATTTTTTGTAATTTGCATTTCATTGGAAAATAAATCCATGATTTCTTTTGCTGGATCTTTCCCCAATAAATTTTTTCTTGAATCTGCGTGTGTTAAGCTGTCCTGCATACTAATTACAGGATAAACAAGAATCTGAAAATCGGGACGCAGGCTTGTGTTGTTTTTATTTTCGATATAAGATTTTTCAAAATGCGTAGCTTCAGTTGATGCCAAATGACCGCCTGCTGAAAAACCCATGATGCCAATTTTGTTTGGATCGATTCCCCATTTCGCTGCATTTTCTCTCACCACTTTTATAGCTTGTTGTGCATCCTGTAATGGTCCAATTTTTTTATCTCTCATTATTGAATCATCGGGAAGACGGTATTTAAGAATAAAGCAGGCAATTCCATTTTTCACTAATTCTTTTGCTGTTGTTATTCCTTCACCCTGGTAAACCAATACTGCATAAGAACCGCCCGGGCAAATGACAACGGCTGTACCCGTAGCTTTTTCTTTTTCGGGTAAATACATTTCCAGTGTTGGTCTTGTTACTCCACGAAAAATTCCATTTGTAAAAGTTTCCTTTTTTTCCGATCTCTTTGAGTTAGGAATTGAATCTGCATATAGCTGAATTATTTCCTGTGCATTTACAGCAAATGAAAATAATAGCAAGAGTAAAAAACATAATACTCTTGCTATTGATCTTTTGATTTGAAGATTTACTAAAGCAGGCATCAGTATTTATTCTTAGTTACATGCTTGGTATTAACCATTCATAAAAATTATTTAAACAACAATGGAGCCATCTGATACAGGCTGCGGCGCCATGATTGCCATTCATGCGCAGTAAGCGGGGAAACATAGGACACCGCATTTATGCCAGCCTTTTTCAGAGTCTCCGCTGCGTCTTTCAGACCATCTGCACCTCTTTCACGGCTGCCAAAACTCATAAATATTAGTTTCACTTTCGATTTGTCCGGAACGTCAGTTGGAGCAATACTACCGCCGCTGAAAATACCTAGGTAAGCAAACTTATCGGGAGTAGCTAATGCAACCACCCTGGTTACAAACGTACCCATTGACAAACCAGCCATCGCACGGCTATTTGCATTTTTCAAGGTTCTGAAATTTGCATCAATAAAAGGAATCATATCATTAAGCATAACGTCTTTATAAGTATCAAATGAAAAAGCTCTGCGGCGCTGTGTGCTATCTGGCGGTGTTGCTGGTCTTGCACCGGCAGCTCTTGGCTGAGGAGGAACTTCACCTGGCTTATAAGCAGCGCTGGTTTCCATCACAACGATAAATGGTTTGGCTTTTCCTTCGGCTATGAGATTATCAAGTATTAAATTGGTTCGTCCCATTTCAAACCAAACCCGTTCATCTTCTCCTCCGCCGTGCTGAAGATAAAATACAGGGTAACGGGTTGAAGTGTTGGTCTCGTATCCCGGTGGAGTATAAACATAAATATGCCGCCATGCACTAATCGTTTTGGAAAAGTAGTTCTTGATAATCACATTACCGTGAGGCACATCTTTTAAATCATAAAAACCACCATCAGGATCGGGTATTTCAAATCCATTACACATATGGCTATAACCGATGAATGCGTTAGTAGCCGGGTCCACTACGATAGCGCTGTCAACTAACATCCAGTAATTGTGATAACCTTTATCCTGTGGTTCACTGGTATAAGTCCAGATCCCATCTTCTCCTTTTGTCATATCAAACGCAACATTGGCTATAGCAACCTGCACTTTCTTCGCATCCGGAGCATTGAAATGAAAGGTAACTCTCCCATCAGCTTCGATGCGGGGAAACTGGGCTCCATAAAGATTGTAAGGATTGGGATGAACTGTGCCGGCTAAATTAGAGTTAATCAAAACCTGGCCGGTTTGAGCAAAACAAATTTCACTAAGTGATAAAGCAGTTAGTAAAACAGGCAAGAGTATTCGTTTCATTTTTAAATCCCCCTTAAATAGTTTTATGAGGTGTATTGGTAAAGAGATACAAAGTTCTTACCTGTATGTACATCTTTACTTTTTTGTCCCGAGCTCCGGTAAATACAGGAATCTTTATTATTTTATTGCTGAATATATTCATTGCAGATGCTTAATAGAATTTTAAATTCTTATAAGCAAAACAAAGCGAATCTTTTAAATTATTAGCGTATGACAATAGAGTAAGTATTGTCATACGCTTTTTATTAATAAAATTTCAACGTCGTTTATACAGGTACGCACACCATAATCACGGGCTTCCTATACTTTAATTCATCGAATGAACACCAGAATAATTTGTACAGGCCGGTCATTTATTTAAACAACAACGGAGCCATCTGATACAAACTACGGCGCCATGATTGAAACTCATGTGCGGTACCTGGAGAAACATAAGTAAGCACATTATAACCGGCTGCTTTTAAGTCAGCTTCAACTTTAGGAAGGCCATTAGCTCCACCGGTTTCTTTACTACCGTAGCTTATAAATATTCCTTTTGGTTTCATTTTGCCTTCCAGCTCTGCCGGATTATAGTTACCACCGCTTAATAATCCCCAGTAACCAAATACATCAGGTTTAGCCAATGTTATAGTGTGTGTTTCAAATCCACCCATTGAAAGTCCTGCCATTGCACGATTATCTCTATTTGCTTTAGTGCGGAAATGTACATCTACATAAGGTATGAGCTCATCAAGCAAAACAGTTTGAAAAGCTCCGACACCAGTGGGTTGGCCTGCAGTGATACCAGTAGTAACAACTCCGGCTGCACCCATACCGCCGCCCGCAGGAGGTGTACGACGTACGCTATCGGTACGAGGACCCGCAGGATTATTGAGAGGAGCACCAGCAGGAAGGCGAGGCCCACCCGGTCTGCCACCGGTATTAGTCATGCCATAGGTCATTACAACGATAAAAGGTTGTATTCTACCTTCTGCTATCATATTATCCATGATCAGATTAGCCCGGCCTTGAAGACCCCATGTAGTCTCGTTTTCACCCCAACCATGTTGCAGGTATAATACCGGGTATTTCTTCTTGCCTTTTTCATAACCTGGAGGAGTGTAAACAAATGCGACACATGATGTGTTTGTGCTTTTTGAAGCGAACAACACTTGCTGCATATGCCCGTGCGGAACATCTTTAAATGCATAAAAATCCTGGTCCTTCGCAGGTATTTCAATACCGCTTTCCCAACGTTGTGAACCATAGAAATTTCCTGTTCCGGGATCATTAAAAGTTCCGCCGTCTATATTAACATGGTAATAATGGAAACCTTCATCCATTGGTCCGGCAGTTGTGCCAATAAAATAACCACTGTCGGCTTTGGTTAGCTTTGTGCCACCTTGCCCACCGAGGCCGAGGCTTACCCGAACACTATCAGCACTGGGCGCATATATTCTAAACCTGGCATACCCCTGTGAATTTACCTGCGGATATTGCTGAAAAGGTTGGTTAAGAACAGAAGGTTTGAAATCTTCCAGTGGTGCAGTCTGAGCAAAGCAGATTCCACTGAATACTGTAGTGGCTAAAACAATAGTTAGAGATTTAAGATTCATTTGTTATAATTTAAAAATTAAAAACTAAATTTTATTACTAATAAAACTCATTTATTAAAGTACATCATATGATTCAAGGTTGCCGGTCACATGAATCATATTTACATCTGTGTATTGTCTTTAAACAATAAACTTGCAAATTGCCTCAATGATCTTCTCCATGTTTGCCATTCATGTGCAGTTCCCGGAGATTCATAATACACATGTTTGATACCGGCTTTTTCAAGTGCTTCATGAAAACCTTTTACACCGGTGTACATTCTTTCGGGCTCTGCTGTACCAATACTCACATACACCAGTTTTACTTTTTTATTGAAAGCATCTACATCAGCCCATGCGCCATTATACATTTGTTTTATATCAGTGCCTTCCTGCATAAATGCGGCTCCGCTAAATCCTCCGATATAAGCAAATTTATCAAGGTTGGTCATAGTAGTTTGAAAGGTCTGAAATCCGCCCATTGATAATCCTGCCATAGCACGATGTTCACGATCTGCAATGGTTCTGTATTTTTTATCAATCATCGGAATAATTTCTTTAACTAATACATCAGGAAATACATTGCTCGACATTCCTCTTGGGCCAGGACCACCGGCATTGGTAACCGCAGGCTTAGTTGGGTCTGTCGCATAACCTCTATCCATTACTACGATCATTGGCATTGCTTTTTTATCTGCAATTAAATTATCCAGGATAAAATTCATTCTGCCTTGTGTGGGCCAGCCGGTTTCATCTTCACCCGCCCCGTGCTGAAGATAAAGTACGGGATATCTTTTATCTAAAGTGTCATACCCCGGAGGAGTATAGACGTTAGCTCTTCTCCATTCCTTCGTAATGTTAGAATAATAATTAATTGAACTTACTACGCCGTGAGGAACATTTCTTGCCTGGTAGTAGCCCATGTCTTTATCAGGAATATCAATGCCGCTTGTCATTCTCCCCATGCCATAAAAAGTCTGGCTTGAAGGATCTACTACCGGAACACCATCAATTAATAAAGAATAATAATGAAACCCTTCAACAATAGGATCAGTTGTCAACTTCCAATAACCACCTGTATCCTTTACCATATCATATTTTTTTCCAAGATCGATTTGCATTTTTTGAGCATCCGGCGCTTTTATCCGAAAGACCACACGATTGTCCGGGAATATTTGTGGATATTGAAGACCGGGAATATTTGTCGATGCCGGTGTTCCGTCCATGGTTAATTGAGCAATGACAGCGTTATCAACAGGCTTAAATATAAGGCTTGAAAACATATACAATCCATTCTTCCAAACTTTAAAATCATGTATGCCTGGCTCGGTATAATAAATATGAGGAACCTTATTCAGATAGAGATAATCATGTGTTCTTTTACTGTATGTAATTAATCCATCACTTGTGCCGCAGGAAATCCAAAGCAATTTTAATTTCTGTTTTGTCTCCTCGGGATTTGGAACTAACTGTTCAGGTGTCTTCGTATTTGGTGCAGATGAAAATCCACCAATCCATGCAAACTTATCAAGATTGCCTAATCCAAAATTCAATGATTGACCTCCACCCATTGACAAGCCTGCAATGGCCCGGCTTTCACGATCCGAAATAACAGGATATTTTTTTTCAATATATGGGATGAGATCATTGAGCAAATCTTGTTCAAATGTGGCAAAGCCTTGTACCTTTTCAGGAGCCATAATATTTCCTCCGCGACGATCATCTTTAATAGCCCGGCCATTGGGCATTACTACGATCATTGGTACTATTTTTCCTTGTGCATAAAGATTGTCAAGAATTATCTCAGGCTTGCCGCCATCTCTTAGCCATTCATATTGATCACCACCAATGCCATGCAACAAATAAAGAACAGGATATTTATTTTTTTTTGAATAGCCAGGAGGCAGGTATATTGTAGCCTTCCTGTTAGTGCCCACCGTTTTTGAAGGATATACTATTGAGTCCACTTTGCCATGCGGTATATCTGTACGCAAAGTATCAAAACCAGGCGGCGCTTGTTTGACAATACCCTGAGACCGGGCAAGCAAACTAAATGCGAATACTGCAATAAATAAAAGAGTGACGTGTTTCATTGTTGTTTACTATTTAGGTTTATTCTTATCAGTATGTAAGTTTTAGCACAACAACAGAGAGTTGGACACAGGTTCAATTTTCGCTAACCATAAAATTTCTCATTCCATCTTAACTCATTTTTCAATTGGCGCATCTCTGTGTTTTTTCCAATCAATACAAATTCAATTCCGGCCATCTCCGCAAAGTCTGACAAATATTCTGAGCTCAGGTTTTGACTATAGCAAGTATGGTGTGCACCGCCTGCATAGATCCAACCAGCCAATGCATCATTCATATTAGGGTATGGTTTCCATAAAACCCTTGCTACGGGAAGCTTTGGAAGATCATTCTTTGGCTTTACCGCTTCAACTTCATTTACCAACAGGCGAAAACGATTACCCATATCAATCATAGATGCATTCAACGCAGCACCACTATTAACATTAAATACTAAACGTACAGGGTCTGCTTTTCCCCCAATGCCTAATGGATGAATCTCACAGGAAGGTTTTGCATTTGCAATACTTGGACATATCTCAAGCATATGCGAACCCAATACCATATTATTGTTCGGCTCAAAGTGATAAGTATAATCTTCCATAAACGAATTGCCGCCGGGCAGACCGGTTGCCATTACTTTCATTGCTCTTACCAAAGCAGCTGTTTTCCAATCGCCTTCGGCACCAAAGCCATAGCCACTTGCCATTAATCTTTGAGTGGCAATACCGGGCAATTGAACAAGGCCATGTAAATCCTCGAATGTATCAGTGTAACCTTTATAATTACCACCTTTTAAAAATTTGCGCAAGCCGATTTCTATTTTGGCAGCATCACGAAGCGATGAATATTGTGCTCCATTTTTCTTTAGCGAAGCTGCCACCTTGTATTCTTTATTATACACTTCAACCAGGTCATCAATTTCTTTTTCTTTTACTTTATTAATAACCGAAACGAGGTCTCCCACTCCATGTGTATTGACCGAATAACCGAATTTTAATTCAGCTTCGACTTTATCTCCTTCTGTTACGGCCACTTGGCGCATATTATCTCCAAAACGAACAAACTTTGCAGCTTGCCAATCATTCCATGCAGCTGCTACGCGGCACCATATATTTATTTTTTCATGAACAGCTTTATCTTCCCAATGCCCGATAACAACCTTTCTGTTCAATCGCATACGAGTCATGATGAATCCAAATTCACGATCGCCATGTGCCGACTGATTCAGGTTCATAAAATCCATGTCAATACTATCCCAGGGAATATCACGATTAAATTGTGTATGCAAGTGCAGCATCGGCTTCTGAAGAATCTTCAAACCATTGATCCACATTTTAGCGGGAGAGAATGTATGCATCCATGCAATAATGCCGATACAATTTGATTTATTATTAGCTTCCTTACACAGCGAAAATATTTCATCCGGTGTTTTCAGTGTTGGTTTGAAGACGACCCTAACCGGTATCGCCGCTGATTTATTTAATGCGGTTGAAATAGTTTGTGAATGAGCGGCTACTTGTTTTAGTGTTTCTTCCCCGTACAAGTGCTGGCTTCCGGTTACGAACCAAACTTCAAAACTTTTTAGATCAATCATTATAATGCTTCAGATAGTTATTAAATAGGGCAATTTTATTTTGTTGAAAATTTATAAACAGTAGTATGATGGTATGTTTCTCCCGGTTTTAAAATTGTACTGGGAAATGAAGGCTCATTGGGGCTGTCAGGGAAATGTTGGGTTTCCAGGCACAACGCTCCGTGTTTGATATATTTTATTCCATTTTTTGTATGGCCTAACCTTCCATCAAGGAAATTGCCTGTATAAAATTGAAGACCCGGTTCTGTTGTCCATACTTCCATATTTCTTCCGCTTGCGGAGTCATATAATGTGGCAATTAGTTCAAGGCCATTTCCCGTCCTGTTCAAAATCCAGTTGTGATCATATCCACCTTTTACCTGGCCAATATCTCTGCCGATCTTTTTAGCGGTATTGAAATCCATCGGACCACCAGCTACCGAATCCATTTTACCAGTTGGAATTAATTTATCATTTACCGGGGTAAACTTATCTGCCTTGATCATTAGTTCCTGGCCGAGTATCGTAGAATCTTTCCATGCCGATAAATTAAAATAACCATGGCTTGTAAGATTAATTGGAGTTGCTTTATCTGTTGTAGCAGTATAGTCAATTTTTAAACCATTGTCGGATGATAATGTATAAATAACCTGTGCATTTAGATTACCCGGATAACCCTCCTCACCATCTTTGCTGAGATAAGTAAGTTTCAAACTGCTGTCACCCGGCATTCTCTCAATATTCCAATATACTTTATCGAAACCTTTGTTACCACCATGCAAGCTATTTCCATTATCATTTTTGGCAAGAGTATAGTCTTTACCATCTAAGCTGAATTTACCGTTTGCAATGCGGTTGCCATAGCGTCCCACCAATGCACCAAAATAAGGAACACCTCTTTGTACATAACCAGCGAGTGTATCAAATCCTGTTACCACATCACCCATGGCACCACCTCTATCCGGTGTTACAATTTTGCTAACAGCGCCGCCATAATTAATAATACCAACCTGCATACCATTAACATTGGTTAATGTGTATTCCGTAACAGGTTTTCCTTCATAGTTGCCAAAAGGTCTTTCGGTAATTGTCGGTTTCTTTTCCATTTCATTTTCTTGTTTTGGTTTATCGGTGCTGCTATTGCAAGCAAAACAAAACCACAGAAGTGATGTTGTAAGAATTGTACTTTTCATTTTTTATTTCTTTAAGTTTTGAGCAATCGTTATTGGCCATAATAACTGTCTGGCCCGTGTTTTCTTTCAAAATGTTTTTTAATAAGTGCATCTTTCAATTTTTTTACATCGGGATTGATCTGTTCCGTAAGCCAGGCCATCTTTGCGATCTGTTCCAGCACAGCAGCATTATACACTGCTTTATCGCCATTTTTTCCCCAGGTAAAAGGAGCATGATTTCCCACTATCATCATTTCCACTTCTTCATAATTCAATCCTTTCTCTTTGAAACAGTTCATTACCTGGAATCCTGTTTCATATTCATAATTGCCTTTGATCATTTCATCGCTCATCGGTGCAGCGCAGGGAATATCAACAGTATTATGGTCTGCATGAGTAGTACCATAAATCGGAATATCTCTTAAAGACTGCGCCCATGCCGTTGCATAAGTAGAATGTGTGTGAACTATAGCACCGATCTTTTCCCAATGCTTGTATAACACGGCATGTGTTTTTGTATCGCTGGATGGTCGCAACTTTCCATCAATCGTGTTGCCATCAAAATCAACAATGACCATTTTCTTAGGTGAAAGCTCGTTATAAGGAACGCCGCTTGGTTTGATAGCGAATATTTTATTTTCACGATCAGCAATACTTACATTCCCAAATGTAAAAAGTACCAAACCCAGTTGGGGCAGTTGCATATTGGCTTCATAGCAAGCTTTCCTGATATCGATGTATTCCTTCATTTAGCTGTTCGTTGTTAATTGATCGCTGATAAATTTGCCCAAAGCTTTATATTTCTTATACCTTTTAGTATATACAGCTGCTTTTTCTTTATCAGGTAAATATTCTGTATCAAAACCACTGCCCATAGCCTGCATGGCATCTTCCACTTTTGGATAAATACCTGCTGCAGTGGCAGCAAACATAGAAGCACCCAATGCACAGGTTTGTTCACTTTTATGAATACGGATCGACATATTCATAACGTCAGACATCATTTGCATAATGAAAGGAGATTTTTTAGCTACGCCACCCAAACCAATCAAACCTTTAACCGGCACTCCTTCTTCAATAAAACGATCTACAATTTCTTTAGCACCGAAACAAGTTGCTTCCACCAATGCACGAAATATTCCAGGCGCATCGCTGGCAAGATTCAAACCTGCAATAGCTCCTTTCAATGATTGATTAGCATCAGGAGTACGGCGACCATTCATCCAGTCAATAGCCAATTCACTGTTTTCATTTAATGGTAATGACTCTGCTGCCTTACTTAATTCAGGAATAATGCGATCAATGATTTTATTTTTTTCTTCTTCATCATTGATAAACTGAAGTGGCCACGCCAAAATATTTTTAAACCAGGCATAAATATCTCCGAAAGCAGACTGACCTGCTTCTAAGCCAGACATGCCGGGAATAACAGAACCATTTACCTGCCCGCAAATACCTTTGACCAATTTACCCTGCATTTCTTTTGCCGGGGCCACCAATATATCACAGGTAGAAGTACCCATTACTTTACTTAAATAAAAAGGTTCGATCTGCCCACCTACTGCTCCCATGTGTGCATCAAATGCACCAACCGCAACGACAACATCTGTTGAAAGCCCCAATTTTTTAGACCATTCTTCGCTAAGTTTTCCCGCAGCTTTATCAGATGTGTAAATATTATTATGTAGTCTTCCTGTAAAACCATCCAATAAAGGATCAAGTGATTTAAAAAATTCATTTGGTGGAAAGCCATTAAATTCCTGTGCCCACAAACCTTTGTGTCCCGCTGAACAAACACCGCGTTTTAACTCAGAAACTTCTTTTTCGCCTGTTAAAACAAATGGTATCCAATCGCAATGTTCTACCCATGAATAGATTTTGTTTTTTACTTTTTCATCCTGGCGAAGTATATGAAGAAGTTTGGCCCAGAACCATTCACTTGAATAGATGCCACCGACATATTGAAGGTAATTCGTATCAAACTTTGTTGCATGTTTATTAATCTCCTCTGCTTCTTTTACAGAAGTATGATCTTTCCATAGCACAAACATAGCATTTGGATTTTCAGCAAACTCCGGCAATAAAGAAAGAGGAGTTCCTGATTCATCCACAGCAACAGGAGTAGATCCTGTCGTATCTATACCAATTCCTTTTATCTGTGTTGCTATGCCGGAATCAACTTGCGAAAGACAATTCTTAATGGTATGCTCCAAACCTTCGAGGTAATCATTGGGATGTTGCCTGAACTGGTTAATAGCAGGATTGCAATACTTTCCTGCTTTCCAACGGGGATAATAGAAAACAGAGGATGCTATCTCTTCTCCCGTAGCAGCATTTGCAATGATAGAACGAACGGAATCCGTACCGAAATCAACTCCTATTACATATACATTCATACAGCAAGATCAAAAATAATTGTCAAATTAACACTAATTTTTAGACATAGGGTTTGTAAAAGAAACTTTTATTTACCAAAGCTTATGGGCGTTTGGAATAATATTCAGAAATGTTTCAAATTGTTTTTCATATTTTTTCTTGTCAAGCTTAAAATAGAATGCTCCCCGTTTCGAGTTTTTGTCTTTTTCTTTTTGCTTGATCAACAGCCCGGTCGACCTGATTTTCCGGATAAAGTTTCTTTTGTCTAATGCAGTAGAGTAAATTTCTTCGTACAAAGTCTGTAATTGCGGCACGGTAAATTTTGCGGGCAAAAGTTCAAAAAGAATAGGATGAAGGCCTGCTTTATACTTAAGTTTTTCCCTGGCCATTTTAACCATAACTGCATGATCAAAGATAAGCCTGGGAGCTTCATTAATATTAAACCACTCAGCATGGTATTCATGGCTTATTTGCTTTTCATATTTATGAATGTCAATAAGGGCAAAATAAGCGATGGAAATAGTCCGCCCGATTGGATCTCTTTTAGGATCACCAAATGCATAAAACTGTTCGAGATAAATTCCTTCAAGACCCGTCAGTTGCTTTAATATTCTGTTTGCCGATTCATCAAAACTTTCATTGCTTTTTACAAACCCGCCCATGAGGCTCCATTTATTCATAGCCGGCTGAAAGCCTCTCTTTATAAGTAATATTTTTAGATGCTGTCCATCGAATCCGAAGATGATACAGTCAATAGCAGCTAAAAGTTTTGATTGTTTTGAATACTCTTTCATAAAACCTGGAAATTATTTTATGTTCCTCTTCTTCTCATATCATTTGCAATAATATCATTTAAATTATTTACAGGTCTTTCTATATCATAAGGAATGGGCATACGACTGAATTGTTGAAAATAAAGCAGGCATGCATCTTTCCATAAAATTGCATTGGTAGTTTGACTTCGAAGTTTTTGTTGTACCGCTGTAAATCGTTTTTCGTCAACATAGGGCTGAACTTTATCCCAAATTTTTTGAAACCGGCGGACCTGCTGCACTCCTTTATCATAGTGATAGCATATTTCATCCCATAACGTATGCCCGCTTTTCATTTTATAATTCCACGGTAAATGGTGAAACCACAATAAGTAAATTTCAGGACAGGTTTTCAGATCATTGAACTTGGAAGCAAGAGGTTCATGATATTGACTCACTGCATCACTCCCTTTTTTCGTACGATCAAAACCAACACCATTTGAATCAGCCTGGTGATAATATGGCGGTGTCCAATCCGGTCTTGTTCTTGCCGGCGCCCACCAGGGACCGGGACCATAATGTTCATTTGCAGACATAATATGATGAAACCCGAGCGGTGTCATATAATTAACTGCCGCTTCCCTGCTATCCATCATCATTTGCTTAACAGGTTTCAGAAAATTTTGATTCCATTCGGCTAAATAATTTGAAGTTTTATTCTTTTCCACATCATAAAAAGTTAGTTTGATCCATTCATCGGCAACCTGTTCACTTTTTAATTTATTGTTCCAGGCCAACCGTCCAAATGCATACCAATTGGCTTGTGCAAAATGATGACCGCACCAATTTGTATCCAATCCAATATTGGCCACACCTGCAATCGCTGTATGTTTTTGCGGATAAATACTTCCATCGGTAACACGAGCCACAGTACTACCAATCCCTTGCTGATAGGTATCACTTTGCAAACATTCCTCCCACATAGTTGATAAAAAAACAAGATGAATAGAGTGTCCAAGATATTCCTGCGTTATCTGTAGCTCAGGCATTACAGAAGTTTTTTTCATAGCGCCAAAAAGAGGACTGAATGGCTCTCTCGGTTGAAAATCAACAGGACCATTTTTTGCCTGTATGATTACATTATCCCGGAATTTTCCATCAAGAGGTATAAATTCATTGTAGGCCTGCTTTGCACGATCTTTATCATTAGGGCTGTAAACAAATGCACGCCACATAACAATGCCACCATAAGGTTTGAGTGCATCAGCCAGCGTATTAGCGCCGTCTGCATGTGTACGTCCAAAATCCTGTGGCCCCGGTTGTCCTTCACTATTTGCCTTAACTAAGAAACCGCCAAAATCCGGTATCAATGAATATATTTCTTTGACTTTATTTTCCCACCATTTTATTACAGCAGGATCCAAAGGATCTGATGTACTTAAGCCGCCAATGATTTTTGGAGAAGAAAAATTTACTGCTAAATACGTTTTTACACCATAAGGACGAAAGACTTCAGCTATATCTCTCACTCTTTTGATATAATCTGAGGTCAGCATATTTGGTGAAGCATTTACATTATTGAGCACTGCTCCGTTAATGCCAATGGATGCATTGGCTCTCGCATATTCTTTCCAAAGAATTTTATCATTATCTGTAACAGTAAAAGGATTAGTATTCCGCCAAAAAATAGACTGCCCTGCATAACCTCTTTCTATCGATCCGTTAGGGTTGTCCCAATGATTTAAGATTCGTATCTCATAAGAAGGATTAGAAATTATTTCGGATGAAAGAGCTTCTCCTGTTTGTTGACGACGCAATAATTCAAACACCCCATATAATATTCCAAGCTCGGTATTAGCCCGAACACTATTTTGAGTAAGCTTGAATCCATCTCCTTTTATGGCATTATCTTTTTTAATAGTAAGAGCAATTGATGCACTTGGTCTTCCCTGCCATCCCTGTTGCAATTCTTGTATAGCAATATTTAATGTAGCTGACTGCTTATCGCAAATTACATTTACAGGCACAGGAGTTTTTTTCCGAAGCCATAGCTGGTGCCCATCTTCCGCATGGCTATAAAAAAAAGTAATAAGAAAGAATAAAGTAAAAACGATTGTTTTTGTTGATCTCATTTTTATTAGTTAAAACTTGAAATGAATATTTACATTTTTATCGTTATTTTTTTCCCTTCGTAAGAAATTTCTTTATCTCCCCGAATGTCAAAATCAAGATCTTTTGGCTTAGTGCTTGAGATGAAATTGATACGAAAAATTCTTTTGTTCAGCATCCCAGCATAAGAACCTTTCCTGTCTTCTATCGTCAATGTTTTTGTGAGATTATTATATTTAATAGGGATAATGGAAAAAGCTCCTTTCTCGTAATTATAATTTATTCCTTCATCTTCATACAAATTGAAAGAAGCATCTGCACCCGTATAAACATTCAGAAGAATTGTATCCGCTGGTTTCTCGGAACTGTATTGTAATTCGGGGCCAAATGGAACAATAGAACCAGCTTTTACAAAGACGGGCATACGTTCATAAGAAGCATCTGCATTTATTTTTTGCCCGGCCTTATACCATTTGCCGGAATAGAGATCGTACCATCCTGCACATTTTGGCAAATACAATTCCCGGTTGCGTTGTTTATACTCATATACAGGATTAATAAGAAGCGAAGGACCAAATAAATATTGATCCCCTATATTCAGAACGGCAGTGTCCTTTGCAAAATCCATTACTAAACCACGCATGATAGTGTAGTTATCATAATAAGAAGCGCCGGCTAAGGAATAGATATAAGGAAGCAACCGATATCGCAGCTTATCATAATAAAGAAAGCTTTTGTATGCTGAATGATCTTCCGGAGCTGTGTTGAATACTTCACGATAAGGAAATTGACCATGTGAACGAAACAATGGAACAAAAGCGCCGAACTGTGACCAACGTGTCATCAATTCCCTCCACTCTTCTAAATTTTCTGCATCAGGTTTTTCAAATTTTTTTGGTACAACAAAACCACCAATATCCATTGTCCAGTAAGGAAGCCCTGACATAGAGAAATTAACGCCGGCAATAATTTGATTTTTCATATCGTACCACGTAGAACCAATATCACCACTCCATATAGAAGCTGCATATCGTTGTGAGCCTGCATACCCTGAGCGGGTTAACAGAAAAACTCTTTTATTGGGATCAGTTGCTCTTTGTCCTTCATAAATTCCTTTCGCATTTTGTAAAGGATAAGCATTTAAATATTCTGCTGCCGGGCCTATAGCTGTTGGGCTCATTTGTATTTTTCTTCTTTCAGGATTTACATTGGAAAGAATATCCGGTTCGCTTGCATCCATCCACCACGCATCAATTCCTTTATTGTAAATTTTTTGACGGATTAAATTCCAAAAGCCTTTTCTCGCTTCTTCGTTGAAAGCATCATAGAAAGTGGAAACATAACCTTTGCTTATCCAATCTCTTTGTCTGTCTGCAATATTTCTTTTATACAGCCATCCTTTCTTGTCAAACTCATTATATGCTGGAATGCCTTCATAGAATTTGGGCCACATGGAGATCATGATCTGGGTGTTATATTTTTTATGCAATACATCGATCATGCTATCAGGTGAAGGAAAACGGGTTTCATCAAAATCCTGGCTCCCCCATTCAGCTTCTTTCCAATAGCTCCAATCCAAAACGATATTATCGATAGGAATTTTCCTTTTCCGAAATTCATCCACCGTAGAAATAATTTCGTCTTGTGTTTTATATCTCTCACGGCTTTGCCAAAATCCTAATGCCCATTTAGGAACGATAGGAGCTTTACCAGTTAAATTTCTGTAACCGGAAATTACTTCGTCCATATTATTGCCATAAATAAAATAGTAATCGATTTGCTGACCAGCTTCCGAAGAAAAACTAAAACTGTTTTGTTCTTCTTTATTCAATGGCTCCTGCCATTTTAAAGAGATATAAGATTCATCGCCCTCGGGAATCCACTCAATTTTAATTGGAATTTTTTCTCCATTGTTAAAATATACAGGCACCAATAAAGGCATTGGATTCCATGCTTTGCGCCATCTGTCTACTACCAATTTATTGTTTAGCCAAACTTTTATATAACCCCCGCAGGTAAATTTGAGATGATGCAAACCTTGAAGATGGTTTGCAATGCTGCCTTCCCACGTTACTAACCCAGAAACCGGGTTAAATTCTTTTGGAAGCATAAGCTTTGAATCTCCTACATACTCCATATTAATTTCAGACTCTGCTCTTTCAGCGATCATTGTTTTATCATTGAAATAAGAAGCACTTAGCCAACCGGGTTCATCTTTTTTTGAAAATAACTGAAGAGTCGAAAGGGCATGAAAAGGTCTTGTGTCACCAGCGGTAGATAATGAATAATTATCCCATAGGATTCCATAATTTTTGTTGGAGATTAAAAAAGGAATGGCAACCTCAGTATTATTTTGAAAGAAATAAACCTGGTGGCCTTTGTAATTGTATATCCCATCCTGGTGTTGCCCTAAACCATACCATGCATCCTCATCTGTTGTTTGAAAAGTTTGATTGATATTATAATAACGTTTGCCATCGAATATAGCCGGTTGAAAATTGCGGCCAGCTGATTGCTTTTCATTAATTATCTTTTTACCTTTTGCGTCATAAAAAGAAACTATTCCTGTTTTATTATTAATAACTGCGGTGATTGATTTTGTTTTGAGAGTGAGATTTTCCTGCGATGTTATTAAGTTCCAGATTGGCTTTGGCCGGTTAGCATCAACAATCATCAAGCTTTGTGTAGGAAGAATTTCCTTGTCAGGAGAGGCAACTACCCTAATGATTTGATCATTGATCACCTCGAGTTTTACCGCTTTTGAAGTCCCTGTGTAGGATGCATCAGTGTAAACAATAACTCCATCGTTAGTTTTTGTGTATGATGATTGTCCAAATGAAAAATTAATAAATAATAATAAACCGAGTGAAATGGCAAACGTTCGCATTTTATTAGTTATGTGTGAATACAAAAAAGCAATTGTTTTTCAACCCTTTTAAGGATTTGAGAATAAATATAACATGAAAGTCTCAGCAGGCATGATTTGTCAGCAATTTTGCTATAAATAGCAGTTTGTCAACAAGGGAAATTAGAAATCCGTTTCAGACCGAAAACCGATGGAGTCTTCGTCGAAAACTGCGAACCATTAATTCGACTTATGAACTTGTGGACTTTCTTCGTGTAATTTGTGACTTAATTCTTGTAACTAAGAAAGAATCTTTATCACGTTTGCATACGCCAAATCATCAGAAATTTTTCCAGGTAAAGTAACCATCAAAGCATTTTCATTTCTTTCAAAGATTAGTGATTGCTTAGTTAGCAACCATTCTATTTTTTGAATTTCTTTTGGAAAATATTGACTGTTCTTTGCCAAACTTTTTATTACAAGCTTTCCATCTTCAGGCCAACCCATCACAGTCGCATAAAGCGCATCGTCTTTTGTTACAAAGCGAATGTCTTCAGTTGTGAATGGTTTGTTTTTTCCTTCATTGAAACCTGGTCCATTCAATTGCGCTGCCGCCTGTTGTGCAGGCCCTTCGCCAAAAATTTTCCAGGGCCTTGTACCATAAATGCTTTCGCTGTTTGCTTTCATCCATTGACCGATGCCTTCTACGATCTTTCTTTCTTTTTCATCTATCGTTCCATCACCACGTACAGGAATATTCAACATTAGATTGCCATTCTTGCTGACAATATCAACTAATGTTTGAATAACTGTTTTTGAAGTTTTATATCTGTTACCGTTGTACACATCTCTGTTATAATGCCAGTCGCCGATGCAGGTATCTGTTTGCCAGGGCAGCGGTTGAATATCATTTGCGTGGCCCCTTTCAATATCCCAAACCATTGCTTTACGCTGATTCTCATCCAAAATTTTTCCATTAAGAACAGCACGAAGTTCTCCATTCTCTTTAATGTTTTTGTTGTAAAAATGGGCGGCGATTTTCAAACCTACATCACTCACAGGCCATAAAGGCATTTGCGAATCATCGAAATAAACAACGTCAGGATTGTACTTATTGATAAGGTCAATTGTGCGATTGTAAAACTTTTCGATGTATGCTTTACCTGGCGGGTAAGTACCGTTAGCCCAATCCCATTGCTTAAAGATTGAATTATCATTCAAACTGTCTTCACTCAAAGGATGATTTTGAGCATACAATTCCTGCGGATCTAATCCATCCCACCATTTTCCTTTGCCATTAGCCTTTGTCAATTTTCCATCATAAGGAATACCTGCATACTGTCCGGACTTATCTGAACGCTGTGCTGATTCGTACCATCGCCATGCATGTGATGCATGAACACTTACACCAAATGGAAGTTTATTGTTTCTTGCTGCTTTTGCCCATCCCCCAATCAAATCTTTTTTAGGACCAATCTTCGTTGCATTCCATTGTTTTTGATATTTGCTATCATACAAATCAAAATTATCATGATGATTGGCAAGCGCCATGAAGTATTGCGCACCCGCATTTTTATACAAACTCACTAATTCTTCCGGATCCCATTTCTCTGCTTTCCATTCATTAATAACATCTTTAAATCCAAACGTTGAAGGATGTCCATATTTCTGAACATGAATTTTATATTGCCCAGATCCTTCCAGGTACATGCCCCTGGCATACCAATCGCCTGCTTCAGGTTGACACTGCGGCCCCCAGTGTGCCCACATTCCAAACTTTGCATTACGATACCACTCAGGAGTTTTATAATTCTGCAACGATTCCCATGTCGGTTTGAATGGGCCTTCTGCAATGGATTCTCCTAAACCATTTTCAAAAATGTTTATGTTTTCAAATCCTTTAGACAACCAGAAAGAAGGCATCGTCGCTGCAATACCTTTTAACAATGTTCGACGTTGCATATAGTATTTAAAAATTTTTATTTGAAAATGACATTGCTATCAGTAAAGTTTTACCAATTATTTGTTCTGAATGGTGAGGCAGGCAAGCCCTCTTTGTTGTATAGATTACATCCGTCGGGACTAGCACTCCATGCATAACGAACTGCAATGGGATTGACAATTGCATCGCTCCAAACGATCACTGTATTTCCATTTATTTCTGCTTTGGCTTCAACAAATTTTTTATCAGCACCGGCAATTTCAAAGTATTTAAGATTTCCATCTTTGCTTACCAAACCGCCACCGGTATTGGTGAAATAAATAATGATTTTATTACCTGCAATTTTATAAGATTGATAGATCGGTCCGCTGTAAACCACATTGTCTTTGTATGCAATTTTTTGTGCCGCCAAAGACAAACGCAATCCAACATCTTTTTTATTCTTTGGATGGATATCTCCCGATTCACCGATATCAATAGTTACTGCCATGCCTGTATTAGGTGACAGTTTTAATGTTTTCAATTGCGCTTCACGAAGCGCAGGCCAATCGGCATCTTTGGCAGATTCAATATAATTGGCGAGTTGTACAAACAAGAATGGAAAATCGCCTTGCATAAAACGTTTGCGCCAATCGGCAATCATGTTAGGAAAAAGGCGTTGATATTCTTTGGCCCGGTTTGAATTGGCTTCGCCCTGGTACCATATCACACCTTTTATACTGTAAGGAATTAAGGGAGCAAGCATTGCATTGTACATCGCTGTTGGCTCATAATGCATATTCAATGTGCCTCCACTCCATGGATATGGAGGTAAAGGTGCTTGTGTAAATGCTTTATACTGCCAGTCAACATTCAACGGAAAAATTTTCTCGCCAATGGAAAGTTGCAGGTTACCTTCTCCATAAATACCTCCACCGCCACCAGTATCCAGAACCTTTACTGCAATTACATTTTTTCCGGCCTTTAAAACACCTGCAGGTATCTTATATTTTCTTGCCTGGTTCCAAATCATGCCAGAGCCAACCAGCTTTCCATTTACATAAGTATAATCAGCATCATCAATATAGGAAAGCTCAAGCACAGCTTCTTTATTGGCGAGTTCAGATGGAATATTTATTTCCTTTCTGAACCAGGCAAGACCATCGTAGTTAGGTAGCCCGGCTGTTTCCCATAGCGCAGGCAGTTTTATCTGCTTCCAGTTATCCGCATTGTAATTAATATCAGTGCTTAAAAACCCGGTAGTGTCTTTGGCGAAATACTCATCTAACTTTTTCTCGTAATCTTTTCTTACAGAATCCACTTTTGCTTTTGCCTCTTCTATATGCTGCGGTTGTTTAATGTATTCGTACCTGTCAAAATAATTCGGAAAAGCTTTTAATGCCTCTTTGCTTGTCCATGCTTCTGCTGGTGTGCCGCCCCATGTAGTGTTAATGATACCGATGGGAACTTTATATTTCGCATATAAATCTCTTGCAAAAAACCAGGCAACTGCAGAAAAGGAAAGAATGTTTTCATGATTGGCAGCTTTCCATCCGCCATAGGCAGAGGTTACATCTTTTAACGGGATAAAACTGTATTCTTTCTTCACTGCAAACTGACGGATAAATTTATTATCGGAAGAAGCAATATCATCTTTGTATTGGCTCTTCACATTCACCATTTCATATTCCATATTGCTTTGGCCGGATGCAATCCATACATCGCCGATCAAAATATCTTTAATCAACAGCTCATTCTTGCCGGTTATCTTCATTTCATAAGGGCCACCGGCTTTTTGCGGAGCAAGTTTAATTTTCCACCCGCCATTTTTCGCAGCAATGGTTTGATAGGTTTTGTTGTTAAAAATAATTCTCACTTTTTCTCCCGCATCGGCCCAGCCCCATATATTGATAGAAGTATTTCGCTGCAAAACAACTCCATCACTGAAAAATGAAGGCAATGTTATGTTTGCATTTACCTGTAAACTAAAAAGAAAAAGTATTGTGGAAATGAATGACCTCATGTTGCGGTTATTATTTTGTATTTATCACAAGGGATGCAGCTTGCAATCCATCTGCTGTGGCCGAAAGAATGATTTGCCCTGCTTTCTTTTTTGATTGTATCACTGCAAGCGCCAGTCCATTAAAAGCTTTTTTATTATCTGCTTTGAACGATGACAGGTCAGCCTGGTAGCCGTTGTCTACACCAGCAAGAGTGCCCTCGCCTTTGATTTTAAAATTGATAAGATGATTAGCGTTTGGCACAAGATTACCTTCCTTGTCAACAATCTTTACAGTTACAAAAGAAAGATCTTCACCATTAGCCTTAATAAGATTTCTGTCTACTACTAAGATTATTTTTGCCGGCGCTCCTGCTGTTTTTATTTCTTTACTTACCACCACTTTTCCATTCTTTCTCGAAACAGCTTTTACAGTACCTGGTTCATATTTTACCCGCCACATCACATGCAGGTCATCACCTGTTTTTCTTTTTATTCCCTGCGATTTTCCATTAATAAAAAGTTCTACCTCATCTGCATTGTTATAATAAGCCCACATATCAATAGTTTGTCCTGCATTCCAATTCCAATGAGGGAAAAGATGCAGCATATTTTCTTTTGTGAAGACGCTTTGATATAAGTAATAAGCGTCTTTAGGAAAACCTGCCAGGTCAACTATACCAAAGTAAGAACTGCGTGCAGGCCATGGATAAGGCGTTGGCTCACCTATGTAATCAAAGCCTGTCCATATATACATACCGCTGACGTTGTCGTTTTTTAAAAATTGTTTGAGTGTTTCTATATGTGTACTGCCCCAGGGCGCAGAACAATTTTCATAAGCAGAGCAAGTCCAGTCTGCATTAGCATTTTGTATGGGTAGATCCCAGCGTTTAGGCCATCGGCGGATGCTATCTGAAGGCATATCATAAATGCCACGTGATTGTAAGGCCGATATTGATTCCGTTACAATAAAAGGTTTATGGCCCCATGCCTTTTGTACAGCATCAGCGTTCCACTTATCATGATTATAGTTATAGCCAATTATGTCAGTAACATTAGCATGCAGTAGCTTGTTCCTTGAACTAATTTCGTTATTAGCAGTTACGGTTGGCCGATTATCCAAACCTTTTACAATGTTATATAGTTCCCGGAGAAGAGCTGCTACTGCTGCTGAATCTTCGTCTTTTGCCCATTGCTCTTGTATTTCATTGCCCAGGCTCCACATAAAAACAGAAGGATGATTTCTATCTCTTATAACCTGGTCGGCAATATCCTTTTTATACCAGACATCAAAGTCAAGATGATAATCGTATTTTGTTTTTTGCCGTTTCCACATATCAAATGCTTCATCCATTACAACAAAGCCCATTTTATCACAGAGCTCCAGCAACTCAGGTGCAGGCGGATTATGCGAAGTGCGAATGCCATTAATACCCATACCTTTTAATATCTGTAGTTGACGTTCTAATGCTCTTCTATTGATAGCTGTACCCAAACATCCGAGATCATGATGATTGCAAACGCCGGTAATCTTAATATGTTTACCATTTAGAAAAAATCCTTTATCAGGATCAAAAGAAAAATATCTTATACCAAAAGGAGTTGTGTATTGATCTACAATTTTTCCATTTGCAATAATGCTGGTAACTGCTTTATATAAATAAGGTCTCTCTATGGACCACAATAATGGATTGGATATTAAAAACTTTTGCAGCAGTGTTGATAGCGCATTCTGATTCGCAGAAATGGAGGAAGAAACTTTTGCAACCTCGGATCCGTTGCTATTATAAATTGTAGTAGAAGCAATAATTGCTCGTTTTTCTTGAGCAGGCACATCAGCAGTTATTTGAAGATTTAGCGTTGCCTTTTTATCGGTTACTTCAGGAGTGGTGATATAGGTGCCCCATTGGGTGATATGTATTTTATCCGTAATAGTGAGCCACACATTGCGATAGATACCCGAACCGCTATACCAGCGGCTGTTGGGTTGTTGTGAATTATCAACCTTCACCGCTATCACGTTGCTTTCTTTTCCAAATTTTATATAAGGAGTAAGATCATATTCAAAAGAAATATAGCCGTTCGGTCTTTTACCAAGATAATGTCCATTGATCCAAACTTCACTATTACGGTAAACGCCATCAAATTGAATAGCGATCATCTTTTCTTTTTCTGATGTGGGGACTATAAATGTTTTTCTGTACCAACCCATCCCGCCACGCAGCGCACCACCTCCTGTACCGGTAGGGCTGGTACTGTCAAAAGGTAATTCAATGCTCCAGTCGTGAGGAAGGTTTAATGTACGCCATGCATCATCGTTATATACCGGGTCAGAAGCAGGAGCATCACCCAAAAAGAATTTCCATCCTTCATTAAATGATGATGTTCGGATTGTTTGAGATGTAGAGCTAAGATTAAAAATTAAAACCGATACTACTAAAAAAATAAATTTGTTCTGTTTCATGTTTTCAATGGTTCTTTATTCTTGAATTTTTCAGCAACCGAATCTCTTTATTATTTGGATTTTTATTTGCCTGGATAATGCTGCTGCCAATTATCGAAGTAATGCAAAATTTGTTTCAAAAAAAATAAGTTGGAAAATAGCGTGACCTGTTTCATGTTAGGTTTCCCTTGCATGTTATTATTTTAGCCTAAATACAATTGTTATTGCGCACCCTGCACTAATGCATCCAGGGACTGTTGATCCAATACCGTATTATTTTGTCTGTTCAAAAGTCCTCCTGTATCCCATAAGAATGGAAGAATGCTATTTGCTTTTGCCTGCTTTGTAACATACTTCAGGTAATATGCTCTTGAAGCAAGATGAAGCGTAAGTGCATCACCAGTCAGATTAGTGCGGCGCATTGGTCCATATTCTCCCATCACTACCGGTATGCCTTTGTCTATAAATTTTGTCTTCATCATCCCCATGTATTTATCTACATCAGTTTCTTCACCCCAGTTAGCATTGTGCGAAGGGTCGCTTGTAGAATGATATCCACTGCCCCAGTAATAAAACATATTGCCCCACGATTCATCTTTTGTCATCCCGCAAAAATTCCAGGGTGTGTAATAATGAATCTCAACCATCATACGATTGGCTATAAGATCGACAGGAAGCGTATTCATTAACTTGTTTGTCGTTTCAATATCTGTGTTTGGCCCCTGTATAACCAATACCCGATAACTATTATGTCCTCCTGTTGATCGTACAGCATCAATAAAAGTTTGATGATATGAAAGCAGCACACTCATTTGTGTTGCGTCGGATGCATTTGGTTCGTTGGCACTTGCAAAAAGTAAATGCTCATCGAAATCACGCATGGTAATGGCAATCTGTTTCCAGAAATCTTTTTGTTTGGCATTCACCGCACCTTGTTTAGCAGTAGTAACATTGTTTTCCAGCCATCCCCCATCCCAGTGAATATTGAGAATAGCATACATACCATCGTCAACACAATATTGTATTACTTCCTTAACACGATTCAACCAATCAGTTCTTATAACGTTGGATGCATTTGCGTATTGATCCCATGAACAAGGAATTCGTACAGCATTAAATCCACTTTGTTTATACAGATCGATCAGTGCTTTCGTAACTTTTGGATTACCCCAGGCAGTTTCGCTTCCTATGGCTTCAAGTGTGTTCCCAATGTTTATTCCCAATTTGATCTTTGTTGCTAATTGAACAGCATTGCTGCTCATACCCGTTGCATCAGGTGGAATGCTATCCCCAATTATTCTGCCTAATTGTCGCACTTTTATTTCTTTTAAAATATTTCCGGCGCTTACAGCGATTATAGCAGAACGCTCCGTTGTATTGGTATTGGGTTGAACATTTAAAGAAATCTTTCCGTTTCCATTTGTTATTGATGCAGTTGCTGTGCACCATGATGCGGAATTGCTGATACTCCATTGCGTATTGCTTGTTACAGTTACGTCAGATGCACCTCCGTCTGCAGTAAATAACTCTTCAGACGGTGAAACAAAGAGTTGGTCAGCAACCGGTTCTTCGGATTTTTTACAGGATATAACAATTATAACTGCTATCAACAGCACTAAAAATTTACAGAGCCTTTTGAATTTCATTTTGTATTTATTCACTGTTACTATCAACTTAACTAAAAGCAAAGGCCTGCGAAATGAGTTCAATTTGCATTGACCATTTGCAGGCCCCCTGATTGCTGCTTATGAGAGATATATGATCATTATTAATGAATGAGTTTTAAAATTTACATGATGAGTCAATTTTATTGTGACCCTTTTCTCCCATAGAATATTTTTTTTGCGCTTGCATCATTCCCCAAACTTTTTTATTTGGCGAATGATGTTAATGCGACTATTCCCATTCTTAATTTAATTCACTTAACGCTCTAATGTGTGTCGTAATACTGCTTCGTTATATAGTTATAGATGAGCCAATTGTTAGGATCTTTTTTAGCAATAAGTTGCATATGGTCAGCATCAAGTGTTTTGATTTGCATTTTTGCATACCAGTTAGCAACCTGGCCACCTTGTGCTTTGTCATGTAAAACCTGGCCCCCAATAGTTGACAACTCATTCGTGGCTGTATAGATCATAAATTTGCCCGTACCGGAATATTCAGGAAACATTTTATTATCCGAGATAAAATGTGCATCACCAATCAAATCAAAAGTCATGGTACCATAATCGCCTGCTGAAACACCGGCCCACGGAATATCACTAAATTTAGGATCCCATTCCCATCCTGTACCACCAAAATAAAATGGTCCATCAAAATATTTGCTTTTACCGGCAGCATCTAAATCAAGTACCCATGTTTTCGATTTTCCATACCCGCCTGCAAGAGCAATCCACATTGGCTGGTTTACCGCATTTTGATCGAGTGAAGTAATCGTTATTGTAGTTGTATCTGCCTGAACAAGACCACCCCGACTTTCGATACCATACACAAATTTGTAAGTTCCTGGGAACGGGATATTAACGGTATCCTTTACACGTATGGATTGTCCAAAAGGAGTAACCCAAAATGGAGTAGCATTGGGCGTGAGACTTGTTAAAACAATATTATTGGGATTTGCCGAGGAAGGCTTTATAGTGAACTTCAGATCAGTTTTATTGGCTAATTGCCCCAATTCATATTTATCAGGCGTGCAGGAAGAATACAACAGTGCTATTCCTAAAATTGCAATTACTGTTTTTAAATTATTTTTCATTTCGTTTTGTTTTTAAATGATGACATTTTATTACCATCCTTCATTCTGTTTCAACGTTCCACTTGATAAGGTAATTTGAGAATTAGGTATTTGTTGCAGTCCTTTTGTTTTTGTAATATTCACTGCGGAAATAATCTTAGTAGTACTTACACCTCCATTTTCAACTGTAGCTGTTTCAGCAATGGTTGATGCAGCTGTGCTAATACCCTGGCGAAGCAAATCCCAGTAACGAATTCCTTCTCCTGCAAACTCAAGTCTTCTTTCTTTCATAATATTTGCCTGGTTCACCGGGACTTGAACGAAGTTTGTTCCGAAAGCTCTCTTGCGCACATCATCAAAATATTTTTGAGCATTAGGTGAGCCTAATTCTGCAGCCATCAGTAAAACATCTGAGTAGCGGATAGCAACAAAATCCTGAAACTGGCTGATCATGAAGCTCACGCCACCCATTTTTTCTGCGAGACTTTTTCCGGTAGCATCAGCCAACGGCGTGTATTTTTTCAAATAGTAACCCGTATATTCTCTCTGGTCTTTTTTGTTTTGAAAATCCAGGTTTTCATCAGCAATAGAAATGATAGTAGCATTTCTCCTTATATCGTTTGCGTCGTAAGCATTCCAAAGTTTAGGGTTGACAGTGCAAGCTCCCCAACCCATTCCATAAGGATAAATGGATTGAACACGAATGCCAGCCATCACCATCCAGTGATTACCATCCACATTTCCGTTCCAGTCACTCGTATAAGTATATTTAATAGCAAAAATCGTTTCGTTGTTGTCTTCTCCTGCATAATTATTAAGTGATGCTGCAGGCCACAGGTTAGCGAAATTTGAAACCAAACCGAACCCTCCGTTACTGATTACATCTTCGAGGTAAGCTAAAGCCTGTGCTTTGTTTACAGATCCAACTAAATCTGTTTTATTATAATAACCAGTATAATAAAGAAAGACACGACCAATTAATGATTCTGCGGCCCACTTGGTTACTCTGCCGTGAGTAGAAACAGCTTGTGCACCATAATTGGTAGAAGGAAGATTGGCCGCTGCAAACTTCAGGTCTTCGGCAATGAGCCTGTAAACACTGTCAGGACTTGCTTGCGGAACATTCTCCGCCGTGGGTTTTGTAATCAGTGGAATATTGCCCCAAAATCTTACCATATCAAAATAAAGGAATGCACGAATGAATCTTGTTTCAGATTCGTAAACTTTACGAAGGGCTGTATTTCCTTTCCAATCAACATTGTCGAGATGTGATAAGAGCATGTTGGCTCTGTAAATAGCTTTGTAATAAACAGCCCAGTTATCACCAAACATGTCCTGGTCAGAAGGTGAAGCAAGCTTGTCGAATTCATCCATCATTTTATAGCCAAAGCCATCTGCATTACCAGTACCACCAAATGTATTATCCGACAGTACTTCTGCGGCAATGACCTGCAATCCGGAACCGGACGATCCTGCACGCTGCATTCCATCGTACACACCTACCATGGCCTTCCATGCATCATCAGTTGTTTTATAAAAGTTCTGCTCCGTGGCAGATGTTACATCCTCTGTATCAAGGAAGCTTTTTTTACAGGCAACCAGGGACAACAGAGCAATGACTGGAATATAAAATTTTAAATTTTTCATTTTCATTTCAATTTTTAATTAAAAGCGAATATTTGCTCCAACCAGCATAGTTCTTGGTCTTGGATAATAACCGAGGTCAATTCCTGAAGAGAACCAATCATTGTGTCCAATTTCAGGATCCATTCCATTGTATTTGGTGAATGTGAAGGCATTCAATACCGAAGCATATAATCTTACTTTGCTCAGGTAATTTTTCTTTGCGATCCTCGCGAAATCATAACCAAGCGTAATGGTACTGATGCGCAGGTAGTCGCCATCATAAACATACAGGTCGGAGAATTGTGCCCAGTTAGCACCATCTTCTGTTACTCTTGGAATTCTGTTGGAGGTACCCTCACCAGTCCAACGGTTTAAAATTTCAGCAGAATAATTGGCCCGGCCACCAGGACCTCTCCATGATTGAACCAATTGATTACCCGCAACACCAGATGCCTGTACTAAGAAATCAAAACCTTTGTAATCGAGAGAAACATTGAATCCAAAAATAAAATCAGGATTAGGATCACCAAGTTTCGTTCTGTCGTCATTGCCAATAACACCGTCATCATTCATATCAACATAACGAACATCACCAGGTTTCGCATCAGGCTGAATAAGTTTACCGGTTTTGCTTTTGTATGAACTAACTTCTTCTTCTGATTGGAAAACCCCTGCTGTTTTCAAACCCCAGAAGTATCCGACAGGTTGACCATTTGTTGCTCTGTAGAACTCAAGAGAGTTAGCAAACAAAACATTCGTGTAACCATGAAGGATATGATCAGTGGTAGGAATGTTGCCGATAGTATTTTTGTTATACGAACCATTCGCCCCAATTGAATAATTGAAAAATCTGCCAATAGTATTATGATAATTAAAAGAAAGCTCAATACCGGTATTTTTTACATCACCGCCATTAATTAGCGGGGCATCAGCACCGGCGGTTGCAAGAATAGGTGCAGTAATTAGCCAGTCTTTTGTTTTTTTAATATAAAAATCTGCCGCAACATTCAATTTCTTTATTAATGTAGCATCAAAACCGATATCTGTTTGTTCAGAAGTTTCCCATTTTACTTTTGGATTAGCTAAACGACTTGGATAGGCTCCTTGCGTATTGTTGGCTTCTCCCGGCCCGAACATATATGCAGCATTGCTGAAACTGATAGGAGATAAATATTGATATGCAGCGACACTTTGATTACCTACCTGGCCCCAACTTGCACGAAGCTTAAAGAAATCAAGCCAATGAATATTCTGCAAAAAGCTTTCTTTCGAAGCAATCCATCCTGCAGAAACTGAAGGAAAATAACCCCAGCGTTGATCGGGTGCAAATTTGGATGAACCATCGGCACGGAATGTAGCATTGAATAAATATTTTTCCTGGAAATTGTATTGCAATCTTCCAAAATAAGAAAGCAATGCATCTTCATAAGGTCCGCCGCCAGCACTAAGATGATCAGATTGTGCCGATCTGTCCTGAGCGACATCGAGATAAGCATGCTGTATATCCACTACACGTAAATCCCAATTGTTGCCGGATAATCCGGAACCTCTTGTTTTTAGAGCTGAGCTACCGGCCATCACCGTAAAGTTGTGATCATTCGCCACTTTGAAATCATAAGTCAGCACATTATCAAATTGAAGCGTCTTACCATTACCCATTGACTGGTAAACCGTGGATGTATCCCGCATTGCATAAATCGAAAGATGGTAAGGAGCGCCAAAACCATGACTCTGGTTACTCCAGTAATTCAGGCCGATGCTTGTACGAAGTTTTAACCCTTTGATGGGTTCTATTTGTAAATACGCATCTCCAAACAAACCCTGGTTGTTATTTCTTCCATTTGAATTATAATACATCGATGCATAAGGGTTCGCCTGAGTATTATCCCATGTTGCATTTGGAGTCCCGGGATACCAACCATTTCTGTCAGCTGGGAAGAAATTTCCTGCTGAATCATACATTGGCAGCAATGGTGTTGTACCAAAAGCAGAACGCAATGTATTATTGTATTGGCCTCCTGTTTGAATGCCATGACTGTTTACATTGTTGAATGTAAGATGCTCTCCAAGTTTGATGATGTTTCCATATAAATTGTGCTCAGAGTTCATTTTAAAAGTATAGCGTTCATAATAAGAAATATGAGAACCGCCAACAATTCCGCCCTGATTTGTATATCCCAAAGAAGTTGAATAAACAGAACCCGCACCTCCACCCGTTGCACCAAAGACATAGTTTTGAGTGGGAACATTCTTTGCGAACATCTGGTCCATCCAGTTAGTGTTCACCGGTAAATTATTAATGACATTGTTAGAGAAATAAGGAGCCTTACCTGAGTTGATAGCCTGCTCATTCATAATAATGGCATACTCTTTTGCATTTAACAAATCGGCTTTTCTCGCAACATTTTGAATACCATAATAAGCATCCAGCGTAATCTGTGCTTTTTGATTTTGCTTTCCTGTCCTTGTTGTAACAAGGAGAACACCATTAGCAGCCTGCGAGCCATAAATAGCAGCAGAAGCAGCATCCTTTAAAACATCAATTGATTCGATGTCGGCAGGGTTAATTGAATTAAGGTCAACACCCTGAACTCCATCAACAATAACCAAAGGCCAAAAATTACCAATAGTGCCTTTACCGCGGATGATGATATTAAATCCATCTCCTGGTTGTCCTGATGATGAAGTGATTTGCACGCCTGACGCCTGGCCCTGCAATGCCTGCAAAGCGTTGGTGGTGCTTTGCTTTTGAAGGTCATCACCTTTCACTTGCAGATTGGCACCGGTAGTTAGTTTTTTCTTTTGAGTACCGTAGCCAATCACTACCACATTATCCATTTGATTGTATGCCTCTGCAAGCTGGATATTTATTGGTCCGGAAGTTATTTTTACTTCCTGCCCGGCATAACCAACGGAACTAATAACCAACACATCTCCAGCAGAAGCATCAATGCTGAAACGGCCTGCTTCATCAGTAACCGTCGCATGGTTGGTCTTCTTTACAGTAATTGTTGCTCCTGCAACAGGAGCAGAAGTAGCTTGATTGATGATTGAGCCACTAACCTTCGCAGTTTGCGCAAAGGCATTTGTGCTTACCAGGAATATGGAAAAAATACTCCATAGCAGCAACGATCTTAAGCGAATTGTTTTGGAAGATTTCATACTTGAACTTTTAAGCATTTGAAATAATTATCACATTTTTATTGTTAACTTTTTGCCTTCATAGGATACGAGCTTATCACTTGTATTAAAATCCAGGGTCTTAATTTTATCTGCTGAAATAATATTGATAGTAAAAATTCTTTTCTCCAACATTCCATTGAAAGATCCTTTGCGATCTCCAATTGTTATTGTTTTAGCGGCGTCATTATATTTTATTGGGATAACAGAAAATGCCCCTTTTTCATAATTATAATTTGTGCCTTCATCTTCATATAAATCGAAAGAAGCATCTGCCCCAGTGTAAATATTTAGTGTAATTGTATCTGCAGGTTTTTCAGAAGTGTATTGCAAATCCGGTCCGAAAGGAATGATAGAACCTGCTTTTACAAATACCGGCATCCTTTCATAAGGAGCATCGGCAATAATTTTTTCTCCGCTATTGTACCACTTACCTGAATAGAGATCATACCAGCCTGCAGATTTTGGTAAATACAATGAACGCTTTGTTTGCTTGAATTCGTAAACAGGATTGATCAGCAATGAAGAGCCAAACATGTATTGATCACCTATATTCAATACCGCAGTATCTTTTGCAAAGTCCATTACTAATCCCCGCATAATGGTATAATTATCATGATAAGCAGCCCCTGCTAAAGAATAGATATAAGGAAGCAAACGATATCGCAGCTTATCATAATAAAGGAAACTTTTGTATGCAGGATGATCTTCCGGAGCTGTATTGAATACTTCACGATAAGGTAGTTGACCATGCGAACGAAACAGCGGAACAAATGACCCAAACTGAAACCAACGTGTACTCAACTCTCTCCATTCTTCTAAATTTTCTGCATCAGGTTTTTCAAATTTTTGAGGAACTACAAAACCTCCGATATCCATTGTCCAATAAGGAAGACCGGACATGGAAAAATTAATTCCGGCAGCGATCTGCGTTTTCATATCATACCAGGTAGAACCAATATCACCACTCCATATTGCAGCAGCATATCGTTGTGAGCCTGCATAGCCGGAACGGGTTAAGAGAAATACTCTTTTATTGGGATCGGTTACTCTCTGCCCTTCGTAAATTCCTTTTGCATTTTGCAAAGGGTAAGCATTCAAATACTCAGCTGAACTGCCTAATGCAGTTGGCGTCATCTGTTGTTTTCTTTTTTCAGGGTTAACATTGGAAAGAATATCCGGTTCGCTTGCATCCATCCACCAGGCATCAATTCCTTTACTGTAAATCTTTTTATTGATGAGATTCCAAAAACCTTTTCTTGCATTTTCATTAAAAGCATCATAGAAAGTAGAAACATAACCGTTGCCTATCCAATCTCTTTGCCTGTCAGCAATATTTCTTTTATACAGCCATCCATTTTTTTCAAATTCATTATATGCAGTAATGTCTTCATAAAATTTTGGCCATACAGAAATCATGATCTGTGTGTTGTATTTTTTATGCAATACATCGATCATGCTATCCGGAGAAGGAAAACGTGTTTCATCAAAATCCTGGCTTCCCCATTCAGCTTCTTTCCAATAGCTCCAATCTAAAACGATATTGTCAAGAGGAATTTTTCTTTTCCGAAATTCATCTACTGTAGTAAGAATTTCGTTTTGTGTTTTATACCTTTCTCTGCTTTGCCAAAATCCTAATGCCCATTTAGGAACGATAGGAGCTTTACCGGTTAAATTTCTGTATCCGGAAATCACTTCGTCCATATTATTGCCGTAGATAAAATAATAATCGATTTGCTGACCTGCTTCTGAAGAGAAACTAAAACTGTTTTGCTCTTCTTCACTCAAAGGCTCTTGCCATTTTAAAGAGATATAAGATTCAGTTCCTTCAGGTATCCATTCAATTTTAATTGGAGTTTTTTCTTCGCTTTTAAGACTGACAGGAATTAACGATGGCGCTGGGTTCCATGCCTTACGCCACCTGTCAAGGACTAATTTATTATTTACCCAAACCTTTATACTTCCGCCAAATGTGAATTTGAACTGGTGTAACCCAGAAAAATAGCTTGCTATATTGCCTTCCCATATTACTTTTCCCGAAGCCGGATTAAATTCTTTTGGAAGCATACGCCTCGAATCTCCTGCATACTCCATATTAATTTCTGACTCTGCTCTTTCTATAACAACCTGTGATTTTGTTTTATCATTACAATAGGAAGTTGTGAGCCAACCTTGTTCACCATTTTTTGAAAAAAGCTGAAGTGAGGAAAGCGAATGAAGAGATCGCACATCTCCTGCTTTGGTCAATGAATAATTATCCCATAAAACACCATAATTTTTACAGGAGATTAAAAAAGGTATGGCGACTTCAGTATTATTTTGAAAGAAGCTAACCTGGTGACCTTTATAATTATATATTCCATCCTGATGCTGACCTAATCCATACCAGGCGTCATCAGATGCAGTTTGAAAAGTTTGATTGAGCGTATAATACCGTTTTCCATCAAATACAGCAGCTTCGAAACTTCGGCCAGATTGTTTTTCATTAATTATCTTTTTGCCTTTTGCATCAAAAAAAGAAACAGAACCTGTTTTAAGATTTACAATCGCGGTAATTGATTTTGTTTTCAGTGTAAGATTTTCTTTGGAAGGAATCAAATTCCAACCTTGCGCCTCCTTAGTGTAAACGGTCATCAGACTCTGAGTAGCAAGAATTTCTTTTCCCGGCGATGCAATAACCCGTATAATATTATCAGCTATTACCTCAAGTTTAACAGCTTTTGAAGTGCCGGTGATCAAAGAATCTGTAAAAACTATGACCCCGTCTTTGGTTGTAATGTAAGAAGGTGATTCTGCCAAACAGGCATTAAAAATAGAGGATACCCAAAAACAAACCAGCAGCAATCCGATTCTCATAAAGCAAATTATTCGTTGTAATAAGAGGAGGTAAAACTATCTGATCGGTGAATAAATTGAGGTAGCCGAATGTTTCAGATTAGGGTATCAAATGTTAAGAGTGCCTGATTTTTAGCAGATTTATTAAGAGATGGTGTTTGTTATACCATTATATATTTCCTATTAATTCAAACTCACTACTCCTTTATGCCAATTTCTGATTATTGAATTAAAGGATTGTATGTGCCAGACCGCCGGGTGGATAAAAAGCAGAAAGTGCTGCAGATCATTTTTACCACGCTTACAGAGGAAATTAATTTGTAATCACATCCACTTCAGCATATCCAATCTCGTCGTTACCATTAATATTTCGCAAAGCACGAAGTTTGATATAGCGGGCTTTTACCGGTGAAAAATTTTTGACCTGCCATAATGGGTTGTTTTTAATGTTCGAAAATTCACCCTCACTTATCATTTTCCATTCCTTATTATCATTCGAAACATAAAACTGATAATCGGTAATAATGCCGGGCCCCCATAAGGCCTGGTCGGGAAAGTATCTGAAACCAATAAGATTTTCTTCTTTTCCCAGATCAATTACAAGATCCGCAGGCAATTTTGTTCCTTTTGGTTGATGCCATGCAGAATGCGGATCACCATCAATAATAGCGTATACTTTTTTATCTTCTGTACTGATAATTTTCCAATCTTTTCGTGGGATATCAAATTTTTCATGAGTTGGAGGGCTGGCTTTGCCTGTAGCAGGATCAAAAGCAATTGCCTTCGCTTCCACTTTTCCATCTGTTTCAAATGCCTTCGTATATTTTTTTGATTTTGTTGTGGGAACACTTCCATCCAGCGTATAATAAACAACTGATTCTTCATCAACAGGAATTATTTTTATTTCACCGGCCTGATTTCTAATGATTGTTGGAAATGTAAGCAATTTCGGTGCATTATAAATTCCAATGTTAGAAATCAGAGGACAAGCTTTTGAATCGGTAATAGTAAAACGTAGTTGCGTTGCCTTTACACTTGGGAAACGCAGAATCCTTTTGTAACCTATTGTCGTTGCCTTTGCTACTTCTTTCCAATTTCCATCAACAAGTGCTTCAACAGTAAAGGCTTTAACTCTTTGTCCTAAATGAATATACTCCTGTGCTAAAAAACGATTGAATGTTGTTGGTTTACTAAGATCAATTGTCATCGCTGCATTTGTTACATTATCATCAGTTGCCCAGTAAGTTTCTTTATTATTATCAATTGCATTTGCTGCATCAAACTGTTTTGCATTGTCACGAACATTCGAAGCAATTGCTTTTGATTTTGTAGCAAGATTTATAGCAAAAGCTTCTTTCACTGCTTTTGCCAATCCAAGCGCTGCTTTTTCATCATTCGGATGAATCAATCCATTTGGCATAATTGGAAAATTGAGAAGCAATGAGCCATTGCGTCCAATGGAATTATAATAAGTATCCATTAAGTAAGGCACTGTTTTTACTTTAGCATCTTCGCCGGGATGATAAAACCATTCTGGCCTTATTGATGTATTTACTTCGGCAGGCACCCATGAATCTCCATTTTCCACGCCATAATGCAGCATATTATAGGGTACCTCACCTGTTGCATTCAGCAAACTCCAATTAGTTTCACCGACATATCCTGATTCGGTTCCTACCCAACGCAGGTCTGCTCTGTCACCTCCATCATTCCATATTACAATATTGGGCTGCAATTTGCGAATCATCTTATAAGTATTCGACCAATCATAATAAGTAGTGCGATCTATTTTACGATTTTCATTTGCTCCTCCATAATACCCGGTACCTCCGTTGGCGCCATCAAACCAAATTTCAAAAATGGGCCCGTAGTTGGTGAGCAATTCAGTGAGTTGATTTCTGAAGTAAGTAATGTATTCAGGCTTTCCATAGTCCGGGCTGTTTCTATCCCACGGAGATAAATAAATCCCCAACTTCAATCCATATTCTTTACATGCATCGGCCATTTCCCTAACCACATCACCTTTACCATTTTTCCATGGGGCATTTTTTACAGAGTACTCTGTATATTTTGAAGGCCATAAACAAAAACCACAGTGATGTTTTGCGGTTATAATTATTCCTTTCATACCTGCTTGCTTGCAAATGCGTGCCCACTGGCGACAATCCAATTTATCAGGATTAAATAATTTCACATCTTCATTTCCATATCCCCAAGATTGGTTTGTATAAGTGTTTAATGAGAAATGAACAAAAGCATAATATTCCATTTGTTGCCAACGCATTTGATTTTCATTTGGCACTGGGCCAAAAGGAGCTGGCGCTTTTGTTTGAGCATAAGTAATGCTTAATAAACAAAAGGAAAGAAAGAATAAACAACAAAAATTTTTGATCATCACTTTTTATTTATTTGCTGAAATATACTTACTCAACATCGATAACAATTTCGCTGCTTTTAAGTGTTTCAGAAGTAGCCTTTAATTTTATTTCACCTGCTTGCTTATCAGATTGCACCAACACTAAACAATATCCGTTAAAAGCCATTCGCTGACTTGCTTTATCAGGTTCGTGACTGCTGGGATTACCATTACCTGTACCAATTATTTTTCCAGGACCTTCAATCGAAAACGTTACAAGATTATTTGCAGTTGGTACTATTCTGCCTTTAGCATCTTTGATAGCTACTTTAATAACAGCCACATCACAACCATCAGCTTTTAGTTTAGTGCAATCACTATTCAGTGATACTTGTGCAGGATCTGTGGTTGTTTCAACAATATCTTTTGTTACAAGCTTTCCTCCTTTGTATCCTCTTGCTTCCAGTTTGCCTGGTTTATAAATTAGTTTCCAAATTAATTTTGTATAGGGTATTGCTTTTTGTTTTCCCATAGTTTTTCCATTTAAAAACAATTCCACTTCATCGCAGTTGGTGTAACAATGCACTTGGATGCTGTCTCCTTCTTTTCTCTGCCAGTTCCAATTAGGAAAGATATGCACCAGGGGATCATTTGTCCATGCTGCTTTATAAGCATAGTAGCCATCCTTAGGAAAACCGCAGATGTCCATAATACCAAAATGCGAAGAAACACATGGCCAGCGATAAGGAGTTGGCTCACCCCTGTAATCAAAGCCACTCCATACGAATGTGCCGCCAAGAAAAGGATATTTTACTACATCAGCCCAATCTTCGCCAGGAAATGGTCCCCATCCTGGTTCCCATTTGCCCATGTTGGATACATAACCTTTTTCATAGTCGTTTTCATACTCACCTCTTGTGGAGATAAAACTTGTTGATTCAGTTGAAAACAATACCCGGTTGGGATAATTTTCATGATCCTTCACATAAGCCAATCCTTTGTCTCCATAATTATATCCTACCACATCCAGCACATCAGCATAGCCACCATTATTACGTGCATGGTTCATTGCAGCAGTTACTTTACGTGAAGGATCGATCTTATGAGTTGTAGCAACCAATGTTTCCAATATCCTTGCACCCATTACCGTTCCCTGTATCCATTCTTCATTTTCCATACACCACATAAATATGGAAGGATGATTTCTGTCGCGGTACAACATAGTTGTTAAGTCTTTTAATCCTTCTTCACTACTATTGAGAAAACGATTTTCATCAAGCACCAATAAACCTATGCTGTCGCACATATCCAGGAGTTCCGGAGTGGGTAGATGATGGGCACTGCGATAAGCATTGCAACCCATTTCTTTCAGCAACCTTAATTTGTATTCATTTATTTTATCGGGAAGCGCAACACCGATACCAGCAAAATCCTGGTGATTGGCCGTTCCCTTTACAGGATACAGTTTACCATTCAGAAAAACTCCATTGCGATTTATTTCTATAGTTCTCACACCAAAAGTTGTTTCATAATCGTCAATACTATTCCCATTCTCAATAACCTCAGTTTGTACTTTGTATATGTTTGGTGTTTCAGGCGACCAAAGCAATGGCTTTTGAATTGTTCCTGTTTGTTGAATTTCAATAGTAGCTAATGGTTCAATTTTTTTAAATGAAGTAACCGAGTTCAGTACAACGTCTCTGTTATTTACAATTTTTGAAATAAGGGTGAAATCCTTTGCTGTTTTATATTCATTCTTCAATGTAGTTTTAATATTGACAATAGCTTCGCTTGAAGAAATGGAAGGAGTAGTAACATAAGTGCCAAATCTATCAATATGCAGTCTATTTGTTTTTATGAGCCAAACATGCCTGTAAATACCACCACCTTCATACCACCAGCCTTCGTATTCGCTAGCATCTACTTTTACAAGTATCACATTTTTGCCTTCATCGCCATAACGCAAAACATCAGTCAAATCGTAATTAGAAGGCGTATAACCGCTAGGATGATTGCCAAGCAAATGACCGTTTACCCAAACGGTGCTGTTTCTGAAAATCCCGTCAAATTCAATTGATATTTTTTTCCCTTTATCTGTTTCCGGTATTTCAAATTCCTTTCTATAAAAGCCAATACCTGTAGGCAAGTATCCGTTGCCTGCCGGCTGGCTGCCGAGTGAGTCATCATTTATAAAACTATTCTCAACGACCCAATCATGCGGTACATTAATTATCTGCCAGTCTTTAGGATAAAAAATTGTTGCACTCTTAACATCGATATAATCAATTGTTGTGTCTTTGGTGATTACTTTTACGTTGGGATCTGTTAGTCCGCCTTGACCACCGGCTTTTATTGAACGCTTCATTGCAATATTGCCTTTGTGAAACTGCCAGTTAAGATCAAAGTTCTCTTTGGCTCTTTTTGATGGCTTGACTTCCTGAGCATCCATTGCAAAAAAATGCAATAACACAAATGTGCTACACACGCATACTTTTTTCATTATATTTTTTCCGCAAAACATAGTTCATCAATTGGCATCTGAATATTCAAGAATAAATCCATAGTGATATGGTTTATTACCGGCATTGGTATATTTCTCCATTGT
>Ga0105247_10000258_pt1 | contig 48875 bp, 47 predicted proteins | sample KBSS24metaG_FD_81519 | JGI IMG/M metagenome (GOLD analysis project Ga0105247, IMG submission 81519) | Switchgrass rhizosphere microbial communities from Kellogg Biological Station, Michigan, USA - KBS S2-4 metaG | ecosystem: Host-associated > Plants > Roots > Rhizosphere > Soil | place... | reverse complement strand
TGATATGTTTGGCGAATTCTCGCTTGGCCGTGCGACGGATCCTGGAAGACGGCTTGCCTAGTTTTGCATTCGGGACACGTTACAACAAAGTAGCATTGGAAGGGCTTAAAAGCAGATAACAACATAGGGGAAAGCTGGCAAAATTTTGTATAGGGAAAGTAGGGGCCAGCATAACGGCTTGTAGTTTTAACCGGCTGCCTTGTCAATGCTCAAACGTACTGAAGGGAAGTGAGCTTCGGGTGGGAGTCCACTAAAGAATTTGTCGGGTTGTGGGTCGGATTTTAGCTAAAAATTTTCGCCGCACTGCGCCATAGGCGCAGTTGCGGCGGCCAAAAAAGCCAGCCGAGTGCTGTCGCACTCGCCTGGCTATTCTTCTCAGGGGAAACTTCATTGTGGCGAGATCAATTCGGGCCGCCCATCGCGAATCATTTGATATCGACGCAGAAGTGAAGCGTTGAACGCTATCAGCATTCCGCTGCGGGCCACGGTAACGGCTCAACCTAACCTAAAGTCAACCGTTTACACTTTCGACCTCCATTGAGATCATTTGAAAGCTGGCAAGCGCTAAGCACACCCACCACTACTTAGTGCCTCCTATAGCGACATCAGTTCCGTCAGCCTGTCGGATCCATAACGTAACTTGCGGGGGGATCGGTGCCCACATGTGGCGTCGCTTTGCGATGAGCAACGTAGTGAGGCCATCAGCGCTCGATGCGCCGAGCCGTATGCGCCATCTCGGCGGTACGGCGAGGCTAACTGAATGTCAGATCTCAGGAAATTTTCTCGGCGTAAAGCTGGTCTTCGATTGCTGCTAGCAGAATGCGTTTCAATAAGACTTCAATCGACACGCCAAGCTTTTCGGCCCACTGTTGCAGGAAGACCCGATCTCTTGGCCGAATTTCCCTAGCAGTTAGTTCTACTGTAGCGTAAGGCGTTTCACCGTGAACGCTCGTGATAACATTATTCCGCATGGCTTCCCTTGTTTGTTCGTCCATTTGGAGCTGCTCTCTTCTTTGAGGCTTTATTTGACTTTCGGGGCTTGGACTTTTGCTTTGCTTCGTATTGTTCGATCAGACCAGCTTCCGTTCGTAGCACAGTCCGAAATTGTTCTAAGTGGTTCATCAGTAGATCAATCTTCCTCAAGCTTTCCCGCCGTGCGCGAAGAGTACCGAGAAAAAACTCAAGCTGGATACGACGCCGACAGTCAGCCATCGTTAACATACAATGGCCCCACTTGTACTCTCCGCCTCGGCTTGATTCGACCTCAGTAAGAATGTAGGACGTGTGCCCCGTCGAAATTGAAGCTAAGAACACTCTTTTGCGATAACCAAATGTGGACATAGCGACCTCCTTCAGATCGCTAACTGTTGGCCGCCCCATTTTTCCTCTGCTGTTTTCGCGTATTGTTTCAGCGGACCGGTTCGCGAAATCGAAGGCTAAGATGACGGATTTGGCAGACGCAATTAGATGATTGTTCACGGACGTTAACCGAATTTAAGAAGGGGACTGATGAATAAGGTTAAGACTAGAGCGCACATATTCCTGTTGGTAATTGGGTTGGTCCAAGTTGCGTATTCGGCAAGTCACGCCGTCAGCACACAGCAAACGAGTGAGGCGGATTGGAAGCCGGTCGAGCAGGCGCTTGGCAAAGCCGGATCCATGCAACCAGATGATGTCTACAAGGTCAGCTTTCCACGGAGCGACCTCAAAGTCACAGCCGTTGGAGTCAAACTCAAGCCGGCACTCGCGTTGGACTCGTTTGAATAGCCACTCCCTCCACGACTCTGGCCGGTATAATGCTCCCCTCACGTATGATCTCCAGAGCGGACTGACATACGTTAAGAATGGTGAGTTATCCGCCGTATGACCGACACTCAGAACGCAGAAGCAAATGAATTTGAGCGTCTTAACACGCAACTTAAGGAGAGCGCTCTAAGAGCCAAGGACGAATTAGAATCTTTGGCCCAATCTGTCAGTGCGGAGCGGCTTTTTGTGGCTGTCACTGCCTACATGTCAATCGCGCCGGCAGAATTAATAAGTGAAGTGACCCATGGCACTGTTTCTGCCGAATCAGAATTGTTGGCCTTCTATCTGTTCCCGTTCTTTGGAGTTTCCAACGTCAATGAAATCTCGCCTTTCCAAGTGAACGACTGTGTGCGCGCCTTGGAAGACTTATTCAGAGCAGAAATCGCGAAGGGCGCTTACCCTGATCCAAATTCCACACAGACGCCGGGTGACATTCTTTCACGTGATGTTCAGAGGCAGGCTCGCATAGTTCGAGGCTCCGCTTACCAAGAACAGACTGCCGAAGAAATCAAGGGAGTTCAGGGACATTTCGATACTTGGTTTGACGCGAAGACTGGTATATCTCCGGCGAGGGCAGTGGCGATACTTTGGGCCATTGCAGAAGCACGGAAAGCTGCAGTCACTTCGTTCATGAAAGAGGCTTTTGAGCACGCTGAAATGGCGAGAATGGAGTGGCGACGAGCTAAAAAGGAACGTCCAAAACGAAGAGATCAGTTTCAGCACCGGGTGTTAAGCACTTTTAAAGGGGAGTCGGATGCTTGGGTTTTCGGACGGGTTGAGCGTCAAAGCGAACTCGCGCCCGATCAGATTCCTACGTCTCTTGCCTCGCTTACAAATCTGTCGCCACCTCCTAGCGATAAGGAAAGCGAAGGACTGGTCTCTCTAATAGGCCTTACCAGGGAACTGAGAAAAGGCATAAGTGATCCTATTGAAATCCGGCACAAGCCCCTCTTCGTAATGCCGGATGGCAAGGTAGTTCTAATCGATCTCGCCAATGCCATGGATGCTCTTTGGGATGCATTTGAGCGAGTTGCCAAGAGCGATAATCGATTCTTTGATAGTCAGTATCAGCCCAAAAAGGCAAAGTGGCTTGAGCAGCGGGTCGAAGAGTATCTAGCAAAGATATTCCCAAAGAAGAACATCTATTGTGGCCTTTCCTATCCAGACCTAACAAAGACTGACAAAGCAACGGCTGAGTTGGATATTGCGGTTTCGTGGGGTCCCTTCCTGGTTTTAGTTGAAGCTAAAGCGAAACAGTTTCGGTTAGAGTCGCAGCTTGGTGATGTTGCAAGACTTCGCACTGATATTAAGAAGAACGTTGAAGACGCTTTTGAACAAGCGAGAAGAGCCGCTGAATATATCACTAATACCTCGAAACCGGAATTTACTGAGATTGCATCCGGGCGCAAACTTCTCGTCGATAAAAAGAAGATCGAAAGAACGTACCTCTTAACAGTTTCGTTGCATCAGCTAGCAAATTTAGCTACCCGCCTTGCCGTATTCAAAGATTTAGGATTGTTCAAGGACGGAGAATATCCATTATCTATCGGCCTCGCCGACTTAGAGCTTGTCACCGAGTTTTGTGATGGTCCCGATGTGTTTCTGCATTACATCGAAACACGACTGGACATCCAAAAAAGACAGCAGAATATTCTGATTGATGAGGCAGATTTCCTCGGAGCGTATTTAGATACACGCTTTCGAGAAGAGCGGTTGTTCAAAGGTAGAAAAAAAGAAGCGTTCGACTTAATTTGGATTAGCGGATTCTCTGACGTGTTTGACGCTTGGATGATGTACAAACGCGGTGACTTACCCGCACCTCCCGAAATTAAGTTAAACGTACCACCGGAAATCAGGGAAATACTCGACGAGCTACGAAGGCGAACGGATGACGATGCTCGGTGGATAGCGTTCACTCTGTTGGGCATGTCCGATGAAGGTTTAGGAGTGATTGCAAGAGCGTTCCGTGGGGTTCGATCAGCTACACTAACGCCAGGAAGATTTCGTCGCATCGTTCATCAGGTAGGCGATATTGTCATTTCCGTGGTCGCGACCTTAGACCAGTCGTCTGATCGTTTGAGCGCGCGAACGCAGATGATCACAGATATCGAAAAATATAGGCGTAGAGCTCCGAAGAGCATCGGGTTTGGCATTATGGTTCTCGACCGCAGTAGACCTTTCGAGTGTGCAACGTGGATCGAATATCCTTGGAAACAAGAAAAAGAACTTGAGGATCTATTGGAGGATGAACCTCCAATGATGCCTGCTCCCGGCCAAAAGACGCCTGGCAGAAACGAGCCTTGTATTTGCGGCAGTGGAAAGAAATACAAAAAGTGCTGTCTCAATAGGCAAATGTCCGCCCAATCAGAAGCATAATGAGTATGGCTCGGCGAACATTATTCTCCCTAGGACTGCGCTGTGCTCCTCGTTCTTTACCAAACTCTACTTTTGCCTGACGCAGCAATTGCTGAATGACTCTTTGGGTTCTCCTGGTTGGCGTTCAAGATCGTGCTGAGCGTGTGACAACGGCATTGTTTGGTTGGACAGCGAGGCATAATGGATCGAGGAATGAAAAGATTTAAGTGCCAAGTGGTCCGAAGTATGTTCAACCTCAATTAAGAATCGTGGATTCACTCGCGTCATATGTAACTTTTAACTCACTTTTCCTTCAAACATGGAACTTGATGGCGTCTTTCTAGAAAAGGAACAAAGAGATCTTCTTATAAAGATCGTCGAGGCTCATAACTCAGTGAGCCGCGAGGAAAGGGGCGACTTCGTATTTCGTCCGTCTACCATCCGAAGAACTGGCGGACTTACTAGAGAGCAAATCAACGAAATCCTGAGTAAGCGACAGTCTGTGCTAATCAATGGAAAACTTTATCGCGAACCAAGCCATGTACCACACGATTACGATCACGATACCCTCAGACACCCTGGATTATCGAATGGTGTTATCGACGTACTGCAGACCGATATTGATGCGCTAGCAAGTCAGGGGTTTCTGGAGACTAAGAATAGAGCCTCGACAGAAACAACTTTTTTCCTATCTGCACGCTCATTGATCTATTACAACAGCCTTAAGCAAGAGTCTGAACGGACTTCTATGGCGCTTGTGATGAAGGGCGGTGGCGTCAAAGGACTTGCTTACGTAGGCGCCCTTAAGGAACTCGAAAAGTATTACCATTTTGATTGGTTTATCGGTACTTCGGCCGGGGCCATAGCCGCAGTACTACTCGCCGCTGGATATACTACGGATGAATTGGAATTGTTGCTTTCGAAAAAGAACTTCCTCGATTTCTTAGACGCCAAACCTCATCAGTTACTTCCCAACTTGCTTTTCAAAAAGGGATTGTTTCCTGCCAATACTTTTACAGCTTGGATAGATCGGCTCTTAGCTGAAAAGTTGGGCTCTCCGGTTCGCGTGACATTGGGCCAACTACCATATCGGGCGACAGTATACGCCAGTCGGAGGGGTAGAAACGCCTTGGTCTTTGATTCAATGGATGTTAAGACGCGCGATATTCCAGCAGCTTATGCGGTGCGCTGTAGCATGGCTATACCATTTATCTTTACACCTCAGATGGATGCCGGTTTAAAAGTTCTCGACGGTGGAATGCGGAATAACTACCCGGTAGACGTCCTACTGCGGGATCATCCCAACACTAAATTCATTGGACTTTATTTGGGTCCCGAACACTACGAAGGCGAGGAAAGGGAAACATCGCTGCTGAGAGATATGCTGTCGGTTTGGACTGAAGCGACAGATATCGAGTCGCTGACTAAATTCGCCAGCCAAACAGTGGTTATTGATCCCCGGCCGATATCTACGATCGACTTTAATCTGACGGAAAAAGAAAAGTTGTTTTTACTTAAAGCAGGTAAAGCCTCTGCGATGAAATTCGTGATGAAGACGAATAAAGAGGGCCGACCATCCAAGAATGATGTGAACACTGCATATTCCGAGTTAGCCAAGAGCAAGGCTGAGGTCAGTGCCCGACGATCGCGCCGCAATTGGATCGCGACTGCTTTGTTAGTGTTGTTATGTTTGTCTTTGCTGGGGGGAGTCGTATATTCCATTTCAGCTTTGAAGCAATATTTTTCTGTAACACATGTTCAGCCTCCCAACTTAAGAATCTCCAGTGTGACCACTAGCGGCAACAGTACTACCGCTGCAATCTCAACAGACGGTCGATATGTGGTTTATGCAGTTCGAGAACAGGGCAAGGAAAGTCTTTGGCTCAAACAGGTTGAAATTCCAAACAACAGGCAGCTCATCAATCCCGCAGAAACAGCCTATGTAGGCCTAACATTTTCCCCTGACGGTAACTGGATTTACTTCGTTAGGGACCAAAACGGTAAGAGTGCTCTTTACAAGATGCCAGCGTTGGGGGGTGAACCCAAGAAATTGGTGGAAAATGTGGCAAGCTCGATAAGCTTCTCCCCCGACGGAAAGTTCTTCGCATTTATACGTGGCGAAATCAATGAAGGAGAAACTTTCTTGATGATGGCCAATGCGGACGGAACGGGAGAGAGGACAATCGCACGTGGAAGTGATCCGGATTTATTTGTCAGTTCGGGGCCGGCATGGTCGCCAGACGGTGAAAAGATCGCGTGCGTCACTCGAGGCCCCGCGGCTGAAGGCTCTTACCTGGCTGTAATCACAATCGCGGTGAACGACGGAGCAAGACAGCAGATTTCCACTAAGAGGTGGCGTTGGGTAGACCGACTAGCTTGGTTGGCGGATGGCAGCGGCTTAATCCTGAGTGCAGCCGAGCAGCAAGGCGAAAGTGCTCGATGGATGCAAATATGGCATCTCTCCTATCCAGATGGTAATGCTCGAAAGATTACCAATGACTTGAATAGTTATTATGGGCTAAGCCTTACGAGTGACTCTGCCAGTCTAGTAACACTACAGCAAAATGGTTACACAAAGATATGGGTATCTCCCATATCTGACCTACGCCAAATGAAGCAGGTTACCTCCGGAAAATTTGATGGTTACTCGGGACTTGCATGGACGCCAGATGGAAAAATTGTATATGCGTCGACGGTCAGTGGTAATCAAGGTATCTGGATTGTTGACTCAGATGGGAACAATGCCAAACTGCTCACTGATGAGGGTACTCAGACCTATAATCCCTCAGTGTCGCACGACGGCAAATATGTAACCTTTGTAAGTAATCGAAGTGGAAACGCCAACGTCTGGATAATGGACATTGATGGAAGCAATCCAAAACAACTTACCTTTAAGAAAGAAGCTGGGTTTTCTAATTGTTCCCCAGTTGAACCTTGGCTCGTTTATGCGGATCGGGACTCTTCCGGCAAGTTCACGCTATGGAGGATGTCTCTCAACGGCTCCGATACTGCACAGTTGACAGATAGCACATCTACGGTGCCAACAATATCGCCGGATGGAAAATGGATTGCGTTTTATCAAGATGAGAAAAGATGGGCCATCATTCCATCTAATGGAGGACCGGTGGTTAAGACTTTCGATCTCCATCACGCCTTACAGTGGGCACCCGATGGCTCTTCTATAACGTACGTGAACACGGTTCGTGGAGTGTCAAACATTTGGCGTCAACCAATTGAGGGAGGAACTCCGACTAAACTTACAGACTTCAATACTGATTCCATATCCAATTTTGCTTGGTCACGTGATGGTAAGCTTCTCGCTTGCTCACGAAGCGGTGCAATTTCCGACATCGTGTTGATTCGCGACTTCAGATAGAAGTGAACACGCCTCTTTCCCACGCGTCCATTAAGGCCGAATACTAATTCCTCAGAAACCTTCGACGTAGCAAGTGCTTGAAGAATGTGAGATCCTTAAAGATATGGAAGAGTTCGAAAAGCGTCTGTTTGAACGGCAGACTGAACTTGATCACATTCACGAAGCAGGTCATGTGATTGCGGCTCGGTATTGCCGTCTAAAAATAGTTCCAGCTGACATACATGCACGCGGCAAACAGTGCGGTTTGACGCGTGTCGAACCGATGAGTGCTATGTATTCGATATCGAAAGGAGTACCGTTAAATAAAGCAGAAGCCCTGATCGGATTTAATCGACACAACTTTGAGTTGTTGGCCGGCCTCGCAGCACAGGCTCTCTCTATTGCTTTGAACACAACGTAAAGTCGTTAAATGGTTTCACATCGATTCAACCTGAGATTTATGGCATTCTTCTCGAGTTCTCGAAGGATGATGGTTTTACCGACTTTGCAGAAGAAAGTTAACTCACGGGATGGGTTTTTTTCTTACCGAGACTGGTGCAAGTGGTGATTGGTCGACACTTCTTCAACAATTCAAAGCTCTGCCTTACGACTATTTTGAAGAGTTTAGCACACATGAAAAAAGAATAGATTACCTGCGCCAGTACTGGGATGGATCATTGGAGGTGTTACGCGAGCAGTGGGATGAAGTCATGAAAGTTGTCGACGCCTTACGGTGTGAGACAGAGTTAAGTGGTGATCAGATCGAATCAATTTTAGGTTAGTCTTTCTGTTTCTTAGATAAGGAACCTACCTGGTAGACCAAATCAGATCATTTGTAATCAATCTGCGAGCAAGGTAAGCGACTTGGCTACTGGAAAACCAGGGATTCTAGCGAAGGTTCTATTATTACCTGGAACGGATCGCCCTGCTTTACCGCGCCTGATATAGTTGTCTGAACCGCGAAGTCGTGACCGACGCACCATTGTACATCTTGCCGATGCACTCGTTACCTATCACGATGCCGAGCCAATTCTGTCCATCGGTCGACGTGCAGATCAGGCGTGATCCATCCACAGTAACAGGTATGGGATAAGTATCAGTGGGTTTTTCCAGCCAATCGAATTGGTTTTTATCTGCCTGATACAGCCTTTCAAAATCACCCTTGCGAAGTGGATCGATAGTCCATTTTTGATTCGAAGCATCCGTACATTTCGCTTGCTGTATAGCAGCCCCGTCCTTGCGGCTTTGATCCCTAACTTCCAAACATAGGTTGCTGTGTTTCGCTACAAGACTGAACGTGTTTCCCGATCGTTTGGTGTCCCAGATCTGATTATCTTTTCCATCGCACGCTTGCTGAATGGCAACGGTGCCTTCCGACGTTGAGCTGTTCTTCACCGCGAGACATTTGCCCGACAGGTTATTCACAACCTGAACGTATGTGCTAGTTAGTTGACGGATCTGCCAAAGTTGCTGCCCGCTGTTGTGGCACGGGTTCTGTATGACTTTGGCTTCTTCTTTGTAAGAGGCACCAGCAACATCGACACACCGACCGTTGTGGTAAGCCGAAATTGTATCGAGCGAAGGTGTTATCGGTGTTGTAGAGGACTCCACAAGTATGCACTTGCCGTTCTGTTCAAAGCCAAGCAGGTGTCCGCTCCGACTGCGGCAGATCGGAGGCAGTCCGTCGCTAGCAGAAACTTCGCGGGATGCATCACGATAGTCCGTAAACTCCAAAACATCGAAGGGACTCTGAGGCGTCCACCGCAAGTGATGACGATCCTCGGGCACTTCAATCTTTCGTGCCGTCTCCCAAAGCTCGACAACGCCGCGGGCCGAACGATAGATCGGTTCCAAATCCGATAGCGTGAGGCCCAACCTTTGAACGTTTTCGAAGAAGTCAGGAAGCAATCCTACGTGCGCGAGACCGGTCTTATTGTAGTCCCAAAACTTTTTCGGCGGCCACTCAAACTTGTCAAATTCCGTCGTATTTCCAATAGCTGCGGGCACAAGCTGCTCCGGTAGCTTAAAAGGGTATTGAACGCCATGGCCTTTATCGCAGTGGTAGCGTGGGCCAGGCCATCCCGCAAACCCGTTCCAATCGGATCCGACAGCGATGCGACCCGACGAACCAGTCACGCCGCCGCCGGCAAGATCTCGCATGAAGAGGAATGCATTCGCCCATTGATCAGAGCCGCCGCCTTCAGATGAGGGGCATCGAATTGGAATTCCCTGGTGTGATCGCTTGTCAGATGAATACTCACGAGCGGAAGTTCCGAGCATCGGCGCGACTATTCCTCCCACGTTCAGAATGCGCCTAATCTGTTCCTTCGTCTTTGCTCGTTCCGTCAGATCGTTGCCCTTTGCTAGATCGAAAGGAACGATGTGGCTCGCCAAAACAGGATACTTATGCGCCTCAACGATCTCCATCGTGTCGTTGAAGGAACGTATTGAGAGGTGCTCCGTATCGATCAGCATTCCGCGCCGCGTTAATTCTTTAACGAGAAAGCGTCCCAAATCAGTCAATCCGATAGCCGAACAACGATGCTTGTATCCTGGAGGACAATTTTCCATAGAACCGCTATTCAGCGGTGTGAACATCGCGGGTCCGCCAAACTGGTTCAACTTGTGGTGAATCGGAAATACATAATTGACACCCATTGCTTCCAGTCGGTTGAGTCCTTCGACAATAGTCTCGGGAGCACAGTTTGGACGATCGCTGTCGCAGTTGAATAAATGCTGGAGTTCCGTTCCAAGAATGACTGCCAACTTTCCGCTCTTGATAACATCAGAAGCTTCCTGCGGATCGCGCACAATTCTGTACCAACCTTTACCCTTGCCGCCGTATTTTTCGTCAATATGGGTCTGGAACCGATATGCCTCGCGAACCTGCCATTCAAGAGCTTCCATGTCATTACCGGTTCGACCCTCAGCTCTTACACTTTGGAACACATGAGAGCCGACCAAAGGAATCTGATTCTCACCTCTTCCGAACATGTCTTCACTGTTTACCGCCAGCAGGACCATTAGCCGCAGGCCGCCTTGATAGGCACGAAAGAGCCAGTCTTCATAAACCTGCTGATGAGTCCAAAGACGAGTGCTGGGCCAAGAGGAGAAACTTGGGTAGCCCTCTTCATTGTGCTGGAACGCGTCCCAGAGGTAGCCGTTGATAACAGCTTTGAAAGTGCTGTGTTTCCCATGAGTCGCCACTTCTGTTGAATCGTGGCCGCGTCTCATGTTTGCGGGAATCCTCCGCAACGCCTCTTCGGGAGGCCCCCATGCGGCACCCCAGATGATTGAGCCCCCGAAACCCAGGTTCGCCATCTGATGAACATGGATGTCGGCATAACCCTCCAGAGGATCCCGCGGTACGGTAGAGGTTTGTTGTCCCGCCGCCGTTATTGATATCAGGAGAAGGCACGAAATAAACAGGGTCTTTCGTGAACGCATTGGAGCCGACGTATAGGCTAGCGGTACGTATTAAGAAACCATCGACGAAGGACGTTCCCTACCTTGATCCACTCAGTACACTCGCTTAATCATGTGAAGACAGAACCAGAACTTAATCTTTGAGCAAAATCCGGATGATAGGGACTAGAGCAAGCCCGCTAAAGATAAATGAGAATCCCACCTGAAATCCCAGTGTCGTTTCTTTCCCAATGAGCTGTCTCATAAACTGAGGTAGTGCTTCTTCGGCAGCGACGCCCGTAGCAAAGACAGCTATAGGCCAGAATCTTAATACTGTAAGAACTGAAAGCTCGCGGTTGCTGGGATCGAGCAACTTAATCCCAATGAATGCTGCCATCACGACGATACCTACGAGCACATCTTGGAGAATGGTTGTCCCTGCACCAGCAAGATCCTCCATTTGAGATCGATATTGGTGATAACACACAACATAAAAACTGAAGAAAAACACTGCCCAAGATACTGCTCCTATTGTTGAGCTAACAGCAGGCGAATTTGTGCCATTGAAGCCAACCTCACGACCGTACAAGATCGTAATCAGAGTCACAAAGACAGCGACGGAAGCGATGAACAAAACAATGAGAAGCTGAAAAACATTCAAAACATGCATCGCTGGATGCAACAGCCTTAATCGATGTGGTAGTTGACGACTCTGCACAACCTGCAGATAGACCTCCGGTGGTTGCTGACTTAACCACTGCTCTATTTGAACCGGATCTCGATCAATCGGAAGTTGCGCTGAATCAAGCTGATGCCGTGCTGTTCTCTGCAATTCTCTTCGGTAAGCGTTCTGGTCGTCCTTGCTGGTGCTCTTTTGCGCAACCTTGCTTTCGAATGTTGCTGCGGCAGACAGAGCACCCTGCGCATAGTTGGGATGTAATTTGTCGAAGCTCCAGCCAGATGTGAAATAAACCAAGATCGTAAAGAGAGCTGCTATGATCAACCCAATCAATACGGCTATGGGCCAATTATCTATAAGGACGGACAGCTTGGAATCCACCGGCACCGACGGATACAACTTGAGAATAAATAGCCTCAATGCTGCGAAAGTGCAGAATGCGGCAAACGGAAAAAACAAAACTAGAAAAAGAAATTGATTGGGTGCATACCCCCATAAGTCGGCCGTGCCTTTGCGGCCGTGAACGTACAAAAGAGAATAAATCAATGGGGAATTCACTAATACATACGAGATAATTACACCGATGAGGATCCACGTCATATGTCTTCTTTTGTGGGACACGAGCGTTCAGCTCAAAAGAAGCAATGCCACTCAAAGGCTAGAAGCATTGCGTGATTCACTAGCATAGTAGTTGTAGAGCAACACGATCGCGATTGCTCCTGAAATATGCCAGATCGAGTGGCCCTGTATCAAACCATAGGGCCAACACAACAACCTCTGATTGTCGAGAATCCAAATTACGTAAGCCAAAGAAAGTAAGGCCAAACCGGCATTCCACCATTTCTTTAAAATGCGTGGTTTACGATAGCGGCGAACTAAGACCTCCAACAAGACAGCCAAGACTATCAGTATAGCAAATACATACCGACGGCTTTCTGGAACGGTTATGAGCAGAATTGCTAATCCAACATTTAGAATGACAAAAGCATAAAACGTGAAAGTGGTCTTCCATAGAATTAGCCGCTCGCAGGCATACAAAAGCATAAACGTCGCTAGTAAGTACATGCCTAACACATCAAAAAACTGACCTACCAGAGTGAGCGAAGCGTGTAAGAAGGCGCTTCCGACACCAATAATTATTGAGCAAGTCGCGAGCAGAATTGCATACACATCCTTGAACCTTCGACTATGCTTCTCAGCCGCGCCGTTAACAACCGCTAACAACCAGGCTCCCGATAATATGAAAGCAACAGATGACCATGTGTTCACTGGCTGGCGTAACGGTCCGTCAGGACGGACAGCTTCACAAAAACAGTTGGGAACACAAGTAGCCGGGGATAGCCCCTCCCAAAGCGACGAGAGTATTGAAAGAGAGCCAACGGTGAGCGCCGATGCAATTATTCCGAAGATTAAATAGACGACCTTGAGAGACTTATTAGTATCCACCGGGGGCTTTCGCGATCCTTTTCAAGGTTTCTGACGAACGCTCAGATAAAGTCAAGCGGCCACCCGGTCATCTTCCCGAAAAAATTACTGATGGTCCCAACTTGTAACGGTGAAGAAACAAAGTGCATCTGTGAGTCACCGTTTGAGAGGCAGCCGTTCCCTGACAGCCTATGAGCCCGCGCCATCAATAGTCAAATTTTGTTTATATTACACGATCCACCGTTCATGGAAGCGACGATGGAATATAGAAGTCATGTGCACATTGCCGGAACTGGACTTGGTTGCTGAAAACGATTGTGGCTCGTCTTTTTAGACCAATCGCGTCAAGCATGCCGCCCGTTAAAGACAACATAGCAGCGCAGCTGAGCATATAGGGTTCCGTTAGTTGTTGGAGCTTCTGAGGAGGTAAGCTTCTGAACGCGTCCATATCGAAAATAATACCCATGGGTATCGGGTTAATGCTTTCCAAATGAGTCAACAGTTTTCCGAGTAACTGCTGGCGTTTTTGCTCGCTCCAACCGACGTAAAATCCTCGAAAGTGAGCAAAATCCTTCATGTGAAAGTATGGAACATCGTAGATTTTCAGAGTTGCTTTCCATTGTTCTCAACACGTTCCCAATCACGTTTCTGTGCAAGAAAGCCTGCCACTCCATTGAAACGCTGCGTTTCGTCACCGGAATGTCCTGTTTCGTCGAGGTATTCGTAGATCATATAGTACATATTCCTCACTCAGCATGTTGACATGTTTAACGCGTTAAAGCTACAGTTCCAGGACAGGCGCGTACCTCCACTCCCTGGCGCCTGCTTCTTGAACGTAGCTTATCTAACAGCCGTCCAAAACAAGAACTTGTCCGCACCGTGCGTTAAAACGTTACTCAATGAAGAAACAGAAATACACTTCGAGATTCTTGCCTACAGTAATCCTTACGATGCATTAGTGAGACAACCACCAAACAACGCGGCGCGCGCTCGCTAGGTCTGCAACATTGCCTTGCTGCTCCCATATAGGAGATTCGAAATGTCTACGATTGAGGACCTCCGCAGCGTCAGAGGACTATTTGCCGAATGTCCGAGCTGTGGGGAAAACTTTGCGTTACGAGAGGCAAACCTCTTTGATGCTACGAAGGCGTTACCCAAGAGCGCAATCGAATATCTTAAAACTCAGCGAGCTGAAATAGCTTGTGAGTTCAAAGCTATTCGACAAGAGCGCGTAGAACTCAAACGTCGATCGTTTACTAGTGCTGAGACTAGCGGCTTTGGCCAAATTGTGGAGGCGCTGAGTCCGTCATTACTTGGCTTTCCTCTCTCTTCCTCAGATTGTCGGGCGCTCTGGCAGCCAATCGATTATATCGGCTTCAAGGGATGGAGTATGACAGGAGAAGTCGAAGCATTGGTCTTTATCGAAGTTAAGTCTGGTAGCAGCGACTTAACACCACAACAGCGTCAGATCAAGCGCGTAGTGGCGCAACGTCGCGTGGAGTTTATAGCCGCGGATCATCAACTCGCAGGGGGAAAAGAAACATGAATCTTGTAAGCGTCTTTCAGGATTTCAAGCGCATTTACGGATTCTGTCCGTGTTGTCAGAAATGGTTTCGCCTAAGTGATATCGTCTTGTTCACTCGACAGACTCCGCCTCGGACCGATTTTGACAATTTGGATATAGAGCGGAAAAAATTGGGGGATAAGCAACGGCGTCTCGAAGCTCAACGCGCCATGTTAAAAGAGAAGGCTTGTGTCGAAGGACGAATCGCAGCTCAGAAACGCCTACAGCTATTCCAGCGGTTTTTTTCGCGACAGCGTCTGAATGTAAAAGATGTGAGAGTGCTCTTTGATCCAGTGGATTATCTGGCCTTTCGTGGTCTCGGTGACGGACGTTGCACAGAACTAATCTTTATCGATCGAGAGCCGGAGTCTAATCGCCGGGAGCGGCTGCACAAGTCAATGCGCCGCGCGATTGACAGCGGGAACTTGGAGTGGAAAACACTCCGCATTGCGAATGATGGCACTATCACAGTGAAATGACTTGCTGTGATGTCTGTACAGCCATTTTGCTGCCATGTCGGAGACATTGAGAACGATTGAGTCAATCCAAGGTGCCATCGATCATTCAATGCGATCCCTCTGAGACCGTAGTGCTTGCCGGCGCCGGCATTAGCGTCGAAGAGCCCTCTGGCATTCCGGCCGCGTGGGGACTGTCTGATGCCTTATTAAAATGGATTGCACCCAACCAACGCAGACGATTTGAACTTGCGCGGAGGATGACCCCCCGTAATCATTTCAACCCTTACCACTTTCTACGATTTGAAGGCTTGGTGCAGGCAATAGCAACCATTGATCCAAATATCTTTTACTACCTCGAGTCCACGCAGGCTTACGGCCAACCAAACATAAACCATCAGTTACTGATGAGAATGGCGTTAAAAGGCGCCACAATTCTTACCACGAATTTTGATACTCGTATTGAGCAAGCAGCTGGAGACAAAACGCTACCGACCTTCGTGCTTTCTTCAAACCGTCGCGTGCCAAACACTAGCGATCGGCTCATCAAACTTCATGGCAGCTTTCCATGGAGACGTGGGCGTAACGTCACGCCACATGCCACGCTAACTCAAATTGGTAAGCTTGGTCTCGGATTTGAACGGTTCCCAGAGTTCCGCGACTGGTTTCGCGCGATCACAACCGGCAAACACTTGGTCGTCATTGGTTATTCTGCTTCCGATAGTTTTGACGTTGTTCCGCTCATCGAGAATGAAACAAAAGCAAAGACAGTCATCTGTTTAAGCTATCAACCCAATGTACGCGGTGTGCGCTTGCAACGTATTGGCAATGCGACGACTCAAACTCCTTTTCCTGCTAAACGAACCGTCGACTTCGCAGCGAATACGCTGCAGAGTATTGCGACGGAGTACGGCTCGTCTTGTGACGTCTACCTGGTAAAGGCGAGTAGCGTTCAGAGTTTCTTGCGAGCCACAGTTAAGCTTCCGAAAGTGAGAACGACGGCACCGATGGAGGGGCTGTCGACTGGGACACGCAACCTGAAAGTGTTGCGCCAAACCCTATCGGAGAATCCGCTCGATGCGTTACAGCGACGCGTGATTCTCGGAATGATAGATGACGGCATGTTCGGCGAAGCCTATGCGACAGATGTTGAAGCACGGCCGGTCAGAAGAGGCAAGAAGGTCGTGTTTGTAGAGAGTAAGGTTCGCTTTCGTCGCGGCACCGCAGAACATCGACATCGCGTTTAAGCGCGGCCAGCCAGACTTAGCAATGAAGATCCTGGAAGATTCCGCCGGCAAGAGCGCTGATGCTAATCAACTGTTGCTCCTGCTGCATCATTTCGAATTTCGATTTGGTGAGCAACAAGCAGATCTGAAACGCCTTGATCGCGCTATTAGTAAGAGTGAGCGCGTCAGCAAACGCACCGGTTTGTTATGGGGCCTGATCATGACTGAATGGATGAAGAGTTTTCGTCTAGAAGCCGCGGCCAAACGTGGCGTCCGCAGCAGTCAAATTGCTCGGGAACAGGCGCAAAGAATACTGTCTCACGCACAACGAACCGTTTATTACGGTGTGCGCGCTGGTTGGCAATCGTGGTACGCGACGAGTGCGCGGCTGGCCGCCAAACACGCAGTAGCCATCAGTGACTTCGATACGGCGGAAAGTCTACTCACGAATCTTCTGGTGTGGCTCGACCGAGAGACAATCGAAGGAATTCAGGAAACCGCAGGTACTGCTTGCGCGCTGAATACTCTGGGTATTCACAGCAAGCGCCCGCGTCTGATTAATACTGCACAACAAATTCTGGAGAGTCTAGATGTAAACATTTGTCCTGTCGTCAAGTTACTGCGCGTGGCCTCTATGGCAGAGCTTGCGCACACTAAGTCTGATTGGCGTACCGTACAGAAACTCGAACGTCGCGCAAACGAGTTGATAATGAAAGTCGATCCCGCAGATCACTGGAATGTACGTGGCGTGTTTGAATATCTGCGCTTGGCGGCTTCGCCTCGGAAACACTTCGCTTCATCTCGCGCCGCCACGGAGTTATTACCTGAATAACTGAAACGATCCGCCGCGAACAAGAGCAAATATTAAAACTAGCTACAGAGTGGATCAGGAGGCTCTTCGACTCAGGATCGCAATCGCACCAGAGTAGCGAGTGACGGAGTTTCTTTGAGCATTCACAGCTTGTGGGGTGATCAAGCTGGTGTCTACTTTGAAAATTCAAAACTTGCTCGAACTACAAGAGAAAGAGTAGACTCGTCTCGCTTTCTCCAAACTCCCACGTCCTTCTTGGAGAGCCTCATGCAACTCGATTGCAATGCGTGTAAATCGCTATCATCGATGGTGGCAACCAAGGTTGCTAGGTTCAGCGGTGTAATTCGCGCCATCGGCATCATATTACTCATTCCTTCTTTCATCGGCTTCGCAATCGCCGGTCTTTTCATCATCTCAACCATTATAGCCACGGCCAATGTGATGCCTACGGCACAGAGTGAACCTGAGCAAGCCGGAGCTGCTATTGGATTCGTCATAGGCCTTGGCTTCAGCATGTTTATTGGAGTGATGTCACTCGTCGGCGGACTGCTTGGATGGCTCCTTTTGTTAAACCGAAAAGTCTACAGATGTCATCGTTGTGGCGCCATCATTGAGCGAGCGTAGAAAAAATGATGAACACGCTAGACAAGATTAAGCTTCGAGACGCTGCAAAACGGCTTCTGCCATTAGCGATGTTTTTAGGTGTAGCACTCGCTTGTGCAAATCTGCCAGAAAATAGCCGTCGTTCGTTGAATCGGAATACTGCACCTACAGGTTCCGCTGGATCCGCCGATAGTTCCACCCATCCATCATCAAGTTGGGACTACTCACAATTCGAAGATGAAATGGGTAGAGGAAAGGTCTATACGGCAACAATTGAGAGTAGAAACACAATCAGCTTGGATTTTCCATACAATGGTGCACAACACGGGTCACTGATGTTGAGGGAACATCCGAAATACGGTAAGGATGTCATTCTTAAAATCGAGCGTGGACAGTTGCTGGATAGTGAATACAACGATCCGGTGGTCGTAAGGTTTGACACTGATAAGCCACTAACTTTTAGTTCAGTTGGTGCATCGGACCACAGCACTGAAACACTGTTTCTTCGCGGCAATGCGTTCTCAGTATTCTCCAACCGATTAAAAACCGCAAAGACAGTTCGCATTCAAGCCCCTATATATCAGGGCGGGAATCAAGTCTTCACTTTTGAAGTCGAGGGATTCAACTGGACGAAACGCTAAGAGCGGCTAAACATATCTTCAGATGGTGTAGCAGTTCTAAACGGCAAGGGTCAGACGCCAAGCTTTAGCCTCAGTCCAGTTACATTCTCTCTAAATCGAACAAGGTCCGGACTGACACCGTAAAATCGCGCCACGACTTGTCTTTGCGCGTCGTTGCTTTTCGCACGCTCCAATGCAGCTTTGGGAACGAGGGCTGCAGCGCCGACCCAGTAAGCCTCAGTCTCTTGCGATTTCTTAAACGTTCGAAACACTGGGCCACCCTCTATAATTATGAGCTGCGTTGGAGTATGGCCAAGATGAATGTGACTGAGTTCCTCCATCAACGTGGCTCGCTCTCGTGTTTTGGGATGAGTAGGATTTAAGACCACAACCACATCATTAGAAGGCAGTTTGAGACTTCCTGCAGACCAAGCCTCAAACTCTTTAACAAGTAGTTGATCCAAACAGTCCGGACGTAAGCCAGGGATTTCAGATGGCCGAATGATATCTACGCGCATGTTTTTAGCTAGTTCGAATGGATCGAGTGGCGCTAACGGACGTAATGCGAGACGGCTTCGCAATATTCGCGCTTGATTTTCAACCCAGGTGAGGAAGTGTTTGGTGGCCACGGCGGTTCTATTCTTTTTTGGCCTTGGATTGCTTACCTTGCGTTTCTATACAGTGTTGATACAAGGCCTTAAACATCTCGGTGAGCGCTCGAGCTGTTTCGGGTGACAAATCACGATCGGCTCGCAAGTGAACTTCGACAATCTCTAGTGTTGTCAGTTCTGGTTCACGCCCTTTAGGTCCTTGCTTATCGGATAGCAGGGAGTCAACGGAAATGTCCAACCATCCGGCTAGTTTGGTGAGGGTGGGTGAATCAGGTAGCGATGTTGCCGCTCCTCTTTCAAGCCTCGAAAGCGTAGACGCGCTAACACCCGACGCATCAGCGGCAGCTCTGAGGCCCAACTCTTCTTCTCGTCGCTTTGCTTTTATGAGTGCACTAATCCGAGCCAACGCGGCTCTTAAGCTCATAAGCGAGTCTCCTTCTGCGCGGCGTTAAAGCCGTGTCGCGCAGATAATACAGTACGACTATTGATACGTCGATAGATTCGTGCTATAAGCGATACTGTGCCACGAGTGGCATAACGCCTATTGGAGGCTTAGATCACAGGAGACAATGCGATATGGCAAACGACAAAGAGCATCCGCCGCACCCACCCCATCCACCGCACCCACCGGGTCCACCGAATCCGCCGAAGCCACCGCACGATCGTCCCGTGGGATAGAGTCGGCATGGTGGGTTCGTCAACCTGAACGTTATGAATACGAGTTGGCTGAACTTGATGCCGCTCGAATCGAGTACTCGATCGATGAGGGTGCACGCGCTGAAGGTATCCTGCGCTTAGATCTGAATATTCCTAACGAAGAAGGCGAGCCGCTCAAGCTTCAAGCAACCTTTCCTGATCTATATCCATATTTCCGCTTCGAGATCCGCGCCCCTGAGATCGATCTGGCTCACCATCAAAATCCATTCTCAAAAAACCTGTGTTTGTTGGGAAGGTCCACCCGCCATTGGAATACAGGTGACACGCTTGCGAAGTTCATCTGCGATCGCGTACCACTCGTTTTGATGGCTGGGAAGTCCTCGGGTACCGCTGCGGTCGCAGCACTGGAAGAACACCAAGGAGAGCCATTCAGCGATTATTATCCGTATCCAGATGGCTCGATGATTATGGTCGACTCATCCTGGCAGATTCCCGAACACTACCCGGGCGGAACGCTCTTGGTGGGGGTGAGTCGCTCACAGCGGAGAGATTCAAAGTTCCTGGGCATAGCGCTTAAAGTTCAGGACCGGCATCGTGAAGATATTGTAATAGCTGAGCCAGAGTTGTCTTGGTTGTGCGCCCAACAACTAAGTTGCCGTTGGATAAGACTAAACGCTCCCCTACGAACCGAAGATCCCGGTGAATTTCTTAAACAACTGATCGAAATTGATCGCGACCTCGCACGACCACACTGGAGCACAATTGGAAATAGCAGGTATGACATTATCGGTTGCCTATTTCCAGAGGAGCAACGATATCGCGAAACGGGAATGGGTTGGGTCTTTCTTGTTCGATCCATTCCGATCGGAGGGTCAGGAAAAGGAAGTCAGGCTTTCTTCGTGAGAGCAGGGCGAGGGGGCAAAGACGATCTAATGCAGCGGATACCGGAATTGAGACCACTCGCAGAGAAGAAAGTTGCAGTATTCGGTACTGGTGGACTGGGTGGACCAAGCAGTATTGAACTCGCTCGAAGTGGTGTAGGTGAACTCAGAATTCTGGATCAAGACTTTACCGATCCTTCGACTGTGGTTAGGTGGCCGTTAGGCTTTACTGCGGCTGGACGAGTTAAAGTGTGCAACGTGCAGGAATTTATTGGCTTGAATTATCCCTACACGAAGGTGACTGCATTCCTTCATCGATTAGGCTCCTGTCGCACCTCTGGCAAAAATGTTTCAGATTTTGCGATTCTGGATCAGATGCTGGATGGTGTCGATCTAGTTTATGACGCAACGGCGGAACTCGGTATCAATCACTTGCTGTCGGATGTTGCCGCTGAACGCAATCTTCCTTACGTCTGCGTCTCCGTAACGCCGGGCGCGTGGGGAGGTCGATTGATCCGCATCCGTCCCGGCATTACTCCCGGATGCTGGATGTGCCATCAATGTATGATTGATCGAAGAGAGCTTCCGGTGCCGGCAAGTAATCCCGACGGGGAAGTTCAGCCGGTGGGATGTGCTGATCCTACGTTCACCGGAGCCGGATTCGATGTTGCAAGCGTGGCGTTCGATGGAGTGCGATTGGTAGCTTCTACTCTTCTCGGTGGAAGTTACCCAGAGGTGGACTGGGATATTGCTATCGTGGATTTTCGAAATCAGGATGGACAATTCATTGGTCCCAAATGGCAATTCTTTACACTGCAACGCCATCCTGAATGCCCTAATGTCAAAGCTCACAGAGACAACAGCGTGGGTTCACCAAAGAGTTTCGGAACGGCTAGTTAACGAAGCTGAAAGAGTTTTTCCATTCGAAACTGGTGGGGTGCTGATGGGGTACTGGGCAAAGGAGTACACGGAGGTTGTCATCACGCACGCAATCGGTCCGGGGGCGGACGCACAGCACTCACCCAACGGGTTCGTGCCCGATTACACTTTTCAAGAGACCGAAATTGAACGCGTCTATCATGAGTCTGATCGACTATCAACCTATTTAGGCGATTGGCACACGCATCCCTTGGCGAGTTGCCATCCCAGTTTTAAGGACAAACGTACTTTGCATCGAATAGCTATGTTTTCCGACGCTCGATGCCCTGTACCATTAATGCTTATTTTGGGCGGGGGAAAAGATCGCGATTGGTTCCTCCAGATCTGGAAATATAGGTCGAGTATTTTTCCTGCTTGGCTCGTTGGCTGCGCGGTCGAACCGGCGAATGCCATCCTGCACAGCAGTAGTTGACGGACATCCAGAAATCCGAGCCAGTTTTTAACCTGTTTTAGGAGAACAACACCGAAACAACAACCGCTGCTTTGGCGTTGCTTCTCTCATCTTTGTAGAGATCTTCGATGGCGTTTTATGACAAACAGCTTCGGGATTTGGTCAGAAGAATTGAACCAACGCCGACGCAAAAGAACGGTGCCGCTCGCAGTCAAAATCATTTGCGTGAGGTCCTCAATTCCGGCCAGATGTCTGCTCGCATTGAAGCTAGCTATCTGAGCGGCAGCTATGCGAGAGACACAGCGATTCATCCACTCGATGATGTCGATATCATTTTCATTGTCGATCCGTCGTACTGGCCCAAGCCCTTCAGTTTGCTTTTCGGCTCGGCAGATTATCCGGCGCCGCGGACCATCCTGCAGTCGTTTGCCCGAGCGATTCGCTACCGCTACCGCGTGAGTTCGGTCTATGGTCAGCGGCGCTCTGTTTGTCTGCAACTCTATCATCTGAATATCGACGTAGTTCCTGCCGTCAGAGATTTGCAGCACCCGGAACTCATCAGGATTCCTGACATCCAGGCCAATCAGTGGATTGTAACGTCTCCCATTAGACATCAGGAGATCGCCACCGCCGTTAACAAGTTTCAGGATGGCCGGTTTAAGCCGTTGGTGAAGTTGTTGAAGTATTGGAATGGAAACTTACCCCGCACTGCCCATTTTAAGTCATTCGCGATCGAAACAATGGCGGTGCGGATCTTCCGCGACTTTCGCTTTGAATCCTTGCACGAAGGGTTAGCCTATTTCTTCGACTTTGTTGCTTTCATTTCCGGCCACGACACGATGTTCAAATGGACCAACAAATGCGGGCTCTCACTCGACTGGTTCAGTCGCAGCGTTCCGGACGTTGCTGGTGTGAGCGGCAATATCATCGCCGGTATCGAAAACGAACGCCGGAAGGCTTTTATCAAGCATGCGATTACGAGTCGAAACAAACTGGAGGAGTCGCTGAAAGCCCGCGCGTTGCTGACAGGATGGCGCCGCATTGCGGAGGCTCTCAAGATGCGCAGTGGCTGACTTCAAAATTCGCGTTTAGCAGTTGCTGATCACAACTCCCAATTTAAGTAAGCGGAGGAAGTTAACATGCTCGAAATGAATTCATCATTTAAAAAATTTCTTACCGATATTCGTCCTACCTCGAATCAACTGGTCGATATGAGGACCGGCTACAAGACCCTGAGAAACCGTTTGCTCGACGATGAACGATTGAAATCCATAATCGTTAGTAGCTTTCTGCAAGGAAGCTTTCGGCGTGCGACTGCGGTTCGGCCGAACGGGGCTAAGCGAGCAGATGTTGATTTAGTCGTCGTTACCAAATTAATGCGTGAGGAGTACACCCCACACCAAGCGATGGATCTCTTTGTGCCCTTTCTCGATAAATACTATGAAGGTAAATGGAAACCGCAGGGGCGATCCTTCGGCATCGAGTTGTCTTATGTAGATCTTGATCTGGTAATCACCTCAGCCCCATCTGAGGCCGAAAGTGTGGCCCTCAAATCTGCCAGCGTAACCTCACTCGATACGCCCGAAGATGTTGATGATTGGCGGCTGGTCCCGTCGTATGTGTCGCTTGCTGAGCGTGGGTCGCCAGGCAAAGGCCAGTTGCTTGAGCTTGCCAGGAAGGAAGCAGAATGGAAACTATCACCGCTCCATATTCCTGATCGCGAAGCGAATCAATGGGACGAGACTCATCCGCTGGCTCAGATTCAGTGGACTTGGGATAAGAACAAAGCGTGCAATACGCACTACGTTAACGTGGTCAAGGCCATTAAATGGATCCGAAGGATTGGACCAGAAGCACCGAAGTATCCTAAAGGCTACCCGCTCGAACATCTAATCGGCCAATGCTGTCCGGATTCAATCAATTCTGTTGCCGAAGGGATTACCAGGACGCTCGAAGCAATAAAAGCAAACTATGGCGGTTATGCCACCCTTGAGATGGTACCCACCATGCCGGACCACGGTGTGCCAGCGCATAACGTACTGCACCGTTTGACTGGTAAGGACTTTGCGACGTTTTATCATTTGATGTCGGAGGCAGCAGCGGTGGCTCGCAAGGCTCTGGACGCAAAATGTGAGAAGGATGCTTCCGAAGAATGGCGGAAAATTCTCGGCGATAAGTTCCCCTTGTCGCTGAAGACTGAAAGTGGCTCAAAGGACTTGCGTCTCGGTACCACCGCCGCGCCTGGCGGCGGGCCGCGGCCACTTAAGGACCAGCCTTTCTTTTAGGATCTTGCGTCACATGCCACCAAAATATTGGTTCAATACAGATCCCATTCGCCTCGTCCGCGAGTATGAGCTGGTTCATTCAGCCTACCCGGAGTTTCAGCTAAGCATGAAAGATGGTCTACTGGTTTGGGAAGGACAAACATCAGATACGCCGCCAGGAGTGGATTCACCACCGCTATTCTTTCGCGTTGAGTATCCGACGGGGTTCCCGATCGCGGCGATCAAGGTATTTCCTCTGTCGCCCCAACTACCACCTGAAGAATGGGGACACTCGTGGCATCGCTGGCCGGACGGGCGGGTGTGCATCGTAAAGCCAAGACTTTGGGACATCTCTTACTCGGCACGCGACGTCATCGCGAAGGTAGGTGATTGGTTTTTTAACTATCTCGCTTACAAGCACAAACTGATTGCGAAAATGCCGGACGTTGGACGCGCCGTCATAGCAGGCGTTCATGAGTGAACTTTTATTCAACCTAGTTATTCTCGAGGGACTGGGTGGGCTGTCGCTGCAGCGGGGGCACCGAGGCTACTTTCAAGGTCGGCTGCTAAAAGACGAATATCTGGGAGTAGTTTCAGCCAGTTATGTTGACGACGACAACGCTATTTACGCGCCGGGTACTGAGCGGCTGTTCCTGCATTGGTCATTGGCGAATGGAAGTTTGCTTAAGCAGCTTGTGCACTGGGTCGAGGTTAAGCCTGGTTTCAGCGCAGCAGTAATTGCGGATAACTTTGCGTCAGCGAATCTCTCAGAATGGATCGCGGACGGGAAAGCCGCTCCTCTGTGGGACGAAGCAGTTTCCACACTTTGTTGTCTGGAGCCCGACAACGCCGGACGAGTCAAAATAAAATTGATCCATGTCTATGGCGAAAAAGTAAGCCTTGGTTCAGTGCACCTGATGGCAACCGAACCACGCCTTTCCGCGCGTCTCGACGGACTTAAACCGACACAATCCCTCCGCACCAAAAGTGCTGCGGTGATTGGCGTCGGCAGTGGCGGCTCAATGGCTGCCATTAACGTTGCTGCCGCCGGAGTGGGAACACTCCAGCTCTTTGACAAGGACGTATTGACGCGCGACAACATTTTCCGGCATGCCTGTGACATACGTCACCTCGGTAGGGCAAAAGTTCTGGCTGTCAAAGATCAAATTGAAAACTATGATCTCCCCACTAAAATCATCACCCACGAACAAGACGTTGTCGCTGACGCTACCGCTTTGTGGGCTACTGCGGCCGAAGTAGATTTGCTGATTTGTGCGACTGACAATATCCAGTCGCGCAGGCTGGCTAATTATGTTGCCGTTCGCTCCCGTATCCCCCTCGTGATGGCATGCGCTTTTGAGAACGCCGGCATTGGCGAAATAATCAGAGTCAAACCAGGTGTCTCGGCCTGTTATGAGTGCACCCGAGCTGCACTCACCAAAGCGGGCGCTCTGGAACTAATGACCGATGCCGATGAGTCGGGAAGTCACGTTCCCTATGGACCACTGTCAGGGCGCGAACCGGAGCCGGCTAGTTCCCAAGGTAGTCGGGCAGACGTCGCAATGATTGCTGCTTTATTGTCTCGAGTTGCGATCATTACGCTGGCTAATGAGGCAGAATTTGATTCTCTCCCACACGCCTATCTCGCGTGGGGCGGAAGAATGACGGAGCTGCCCTCACCCTTTAATTTTGAGCGGCCCTTTAGTACGAACTGGGTCGAACTTGAGCGTGACGAGAATTGTCAGGTTTGCGCTGATGTCGGGAGACCGGTTGCTAGAGAGATTGAAACAACATTCGCAGCGATCCTGGCGAAGGTTAACGCGTAGCCATCCTCCGCCTTCATTCGAACCGGGACTGGCTATCAGTTCGGCTGCTCGTGCGGTGATCGAAAGGGAAGTCATGACTTTTTCCTCAAGTCTGGAAACGGGAGGGATACTCATCGGGCACTCAGAACCGTCAGGTTTAGTGCGGGTGACTTTCGCTTCCGGACCGGGCCCAAAGGCAGTTCATCTACCGACATATTTTCTACGCGATACGCAATACTGCGCGAACATTCTGCGAGAACATTATGAGCAATCAGGAGCTGATTACGTGGGTGAATGGCACAGTCATGTCGGTCGTATGCCTAGACCATCCGCGGGAGACCTGATGACTCTGAACGGAATAATGAGTGATGCCGATTATGACTTTAATGTTTTTGCAATGATTATCGTCGTCAGTTCTCGACGCTTGCGGCGCCGGCGCCTGAAACTAAACGGCTTCATCGCTATCAAGAAACACATAACCCAAGTCAAGATCAGAAACCTTTGAGGTTATAATGGCTGAGCAAAGTGCAGCGCGGCTAGAGGGGGATAGATACCAACATCTTTATAGTTGGTACGAGTTACTCCGTCTCCTTGATGAAGACTCACCCTATGAATATGGTTACGTAGAGCACCCAGACGCAGGGTCAGCCGACGATGTGACGCTCCACCCCAAAGCAGACTCCAATAAGCCGGCCCGATATATCCAGATCAAATGGCATGTGGATCAGCGAGATACGTATTCGTTTACCAATCTAACTGAGGTGTTATCGGGAACTCGCTCGCTGTTGCACAAGCTCTTCGATAGCTGGAAGGAACTCAAAAAGAACGGGGCGGTAGAAGTCTGGCTTGTGAGTAACTGGTCCTCAGCGCCTGAACTCGGCAGGTTTTTGCGCGCGCGCGATAATAACTTCTCAGATGATTTCTTTACCTGTACCTCGCGTTCCCAGGCTGGCCGCGCACGCACGAATTGGATGAAACAGCTCGGCGCCACGGAGCAAGAGCTGCTGGAGTTTTGCCGCGATCTCCGTCTGCGACTCGGGTTTGCCGGTATCGGCGATTTTGAAGAGATGGTCGACGAGCGCATGGGTCGGTACGGGTTGCGGATGGGACCAGACGCACGTGCGAAGGCTATCGACGAGGTGCGGCACTGGATTGAGATTGGCGGCAACAAAAAACGTGTCACTCGTGAGGTGTTGCTGGACGTCATTCATCGTAGAGAGCTACGGGCGGCCGCCATTGACATTCCGGCAGTTAGTCTCTGGATTCATGGCTGGGGGAAAATGGCCTTTGATCGTCCTCCATCGATTGAACTTGATTGGACCAGCCACTTTGATCGTGCTACTCGAACGATTCCAGGGCAAGCCGTCTGGTATCACGACCTATTCCCTCAATTACAGCGCGCAACCGAGAAACTCTTGGCGCAACCAAACGGCACGTATGTGGACTTTCGCGGCAAGCTCCCGCTTACCGCAGTGCTGGCTGTAGGCGCGAAATTGTCAGAAGTTGCTGGTTTCAAACTGAGAGCCCAGCAACCAACCCGCGGAGAGACATTCCTTTGGCGTTCGGATGTACCGATTTCAGAACGAACGTTTCAGACCAGGGAAGAAACGTATGACGGTGAGGGCCAGGACATTCTGATAGCCTTTTGCATTACAGGCGAGGCCCTAACGGATGTTCGAACTCTCGCCGCCGAGTTGGCCGGTCAACTGAAAGCACTGGTGTACGCCGAGCCTGACAACGGCACCGGTGACGCCGCGGTGACTAATAACGCGGACGCCGTCGCACTCGCGGTGCGCGCGAAAGAAGTAATAAGAGAAATGCGAAATAGGTATCGCGCAAACCAGATCCACCTAGTTCTATACGCTCCGGCGACTTTCTGTTTGTTCCTGGGCCAGCGCCTTAATGCAGTAGGCAATGTCACAACCTATGAACGAACCGCTGCGGGCGGTTACCAATGCTCGGTAATCATTCCCACTGGTTGACCAGACATCACCTTCATGAACAGTCGGTTGCAGGAGCGACCTCACGTGAAGAGAGCGTTTCGATCGTTTATGGGGACCGGTTGCTGCTCGAAAGCTCGCTTTCGGAGCTGCGTTAGCAGCTCTTGTTGACGCTTAAGCCGCAGCGAGGAAGGCAGTCAAGGGCGGAGCGAACTGTTTTGTAGTTCGCGGAGTTCATCGGAGCGCAGCGGAGATCCTTGACGGCTGACGCAGCGAAGGCTCCGTATTGCTCTTTGTTTGAATTGGTGTTGAGGGATGCAACATCCACTGGTGTCTGAGGAGCGCTCATTGGTACGCTTCGATTACCGTTGCCGAGGCAGTGGAGGTGTTGGAAACGAGGTTGAATCAGTAACTCACACTCAGAGGCTGTGTGGCCGCAGAAGAATCTAAATTGTTATGACTGATTCACAAATACTCGATGTACGGGAAACGCCTCTTGAAGACTGGCTGGAACTGCTTCGTAAGCCGCCTCGCGGAAAGATCTTTATACGTAATATGTTTCCTTCAGACACGCATCGGCAAGAGTGGCTTCGAACAGCGCATCTTCGATCTGATGATGAAGTGAAACTCTTACTTAGGCATTTCCTGATTTCAACGGGATCTAATCCTGCGGATGCGCTCGATGCTCAAATTCTTATCTCTCTTCTTAACGATAAGAGAAAATCCTCTGAAGACTTGAGCGAGCATGAACGTCGCTTGATCGATCACGTTCGCTCTGAAGGAAGATATCCTGTCTGGGAAGGGGTGGGTTGGATTATTGACCTACTTCCACAACATCCGCGACAGGCATTAAATGTGACGGACGCATTTTTGTACGCATATTACGATCGGGTTACCGATAATTATTTGTCCGGCTTATTTGATGCTCAAGCAATTATCCGCGCTAGGTATATCGAAAGCTCCCACACTTCAGATCAAGCGACGCGAGTGCTTCTGGGACTCGATTGGCGAGAACTCGAGTGGCTTTGCGCGGTCGTTTTTGAGGACATGGGCTTCGAAGTCTTAGTGACTGCGAGAGGTAATGATGATGGCGCTGATGTCCTGGCTAAGGACCACACACTCGGCAAGAAGGGGTTAGTAGTGATTCAGTCGAAAAAGTGGAATGACTCCAATCCTGTAGGCAAAGGTGAGGTGCGTGAGTTGGTGGGAACCATTGACCAGCACAAAGCGACGAAGGGTGTGTTGGTGACAACCGGCCGTTACGAAAAGGGGGCGCTAAAAGTGGCCGACGATGACCCGCGAATTGAACTGCTTAATCGACAACAGATCCTGATGTTGTTGAATGAGCATTGTGGCGCTGATTGGTTTACACGAGTGGACCGACTGATTAGCTCAGTCAAGCTAACACCGTGATGGTTTCGTCCACTGATCACGAAGATAGGATAATCGAAAATGAGATGGACCAACCACTATGCCCGCAGCCTTCAAGGTCAGAAGTGCGACCTTGAAGAGCGCTGCTACGTTGTATCCATCCGCTAGCGCGGACGTAGTCGGATCTGCATGACTATGTTCTTTCTGAATTACCTGTGTGAACAGTGCGTCGCGACTGGTCTTTGCAGTGATTGAGATTGGAAAACATAGCGGTGCTTGCGTAATTCAAATCGTTAGCTCGATTTCATCATCAATGATTTGTTCGACAGGAATTTCGACCAGGCGAGCGTAGGCGAGCAAGATAGCGAGCGGCGGTTCGTTTTTGTCGAGTTCGTACTTGGAAATAGTCGTATGGTCAATCAGAGCTTGAACGCCGAGTTGTCTGACCAACTCTCCTTGAGACACTCTTAAGCTGCGGCGGATTTGCAGGAGCTTCTTTGCAAGATGTTTCGGACGGGGTCGCGAGTGTCCCATAGTTTTTAGCTCTCGGTGAAAGTGGTTGATTGTTGCGAATGACTGGAGCGTCTCGTGGGAGAAGAACAGTGCAAATATTCGCTGGTCGGATTACGGGCAGTTGAGAATCTGCGGATTGTGGAGCTCGTCTGCAAACTCTGTCATAAAACTTTCTGCCTGTTCTGTATTCTTGAATATAAACGACGTATTGAAGTCTGTTGAGAATAGACTTGGAATACCTGATATATAACATTGAAAGGTTACTATTATTACGCCTGTCTCCGTTTCTCCACCTGCTGCATGAATCCGCCGTAGTCGTTCCATCATCGCCTGATTGATCGCTTCAGCATAGAGTTCGTCCGCATTGGGAATGCGACCGATCTCCAACAAGTGAACGTTGGTGCCAAGAATTGCTAGCAAAGCTAGTCCAGCTCCGTCAGTTCCTATTTCGGCATCTTCTGGCACATCCATTAATCAATCGAGCAGTTCATGTTTAGTCGTTGGCATTAGTTGCCTCTCTTTGTTTATCCCGCAGAACAGTTGACTCCAGTAAATCCAGACATCGTGGCCCAACTCACTCCCGGCCGTTACCTGAATGACAGCTTTATCTGCGAGTTGGACCGCGATTGTTTTCTATGAACCTATTTGGCTGTTGCTTTCTCGATTAACGCGATCTCTTTGGTGAGCACGTCACGAAAGCGCGTGAGAATCGCAATGAGCAAATTGATCTTGGCGAGGGATCGACGACGCTCTCGCTTAGTGCCCAAAAAGAATTCAATCTGGACTCTGCGCCGGCAATCGGCAATGGTAAGCATGTTGTGTCCCCACCTGTATTCGCCCTCGTTGGAGGATTCGACCTCGGCCAAGATATGGGACGTATAACCGGTTGAGACAGGGGATAGGAATGAACGCTTGCGAAGAGAGAAAACATTTTTCATGTTAGCAACCTCGGAGAAGTAACTACGTGAGACCTCCGGCTGTCCGCGAACGATTCGTAGTGTCGCGCTTAATTGAGAGACAGGGAGGCTGGATACGCCAGGAACGCAGCGTGTGGCTTATCTGGTCCAATTCAGCAAGCTTTTGCGTTATGGACCAGGGCCGGCGAAATCCTTTTTGCTGACGGTAACGCCAACCGAGTAGCCGACAGCTACTTCCTCTCCAGGTGCAGGAACTTGATCGATAATCAATCCGGGTTGAAGGGCCGAATCGTAACGTGTCGCCAACAGTCGAATGTTCAAGTTAGCGGCATGAAGCTTCCTCTCGGCATCTTCATAGGTCAGTCCTCTGACCGCTGGCACCTTGGTTTGAGCTGGTCTGGACCGGCGCTCACGTTGGACGTCGAGGCGCAGCGCCAAAAGCGCAATTGCCGGCAACACGACAGCCGACACAAAGCACACAACCAGCAGCGTCACAAGAACTTTGATAAGCAGTTTGTGTTTACGTCGTACGGTGTAACCAACGAGGACGCCAAGTAAAAATCTCATTGCGGCCGTTCCTTTGGAGAATTCCTAGTGAATCACCCACTGGGTACCGCTCCTTTTTCTAATTTAGTGCTGCTAGAAACACCGACTGGACGTACGTGTGAGGCAGGAGGTATCTGGATCTACGGAGAAAGTAGTGGGAGGCCCCGATCTGTTGACGACATCCTCAAAACATGATTGTTGACATTGTCAGGTATTTTGATTTACGATTCTGACATCGAGGTTGTGCTGTATGAGCGATGGCCCACATAAAAGCTTGCCAATGAAGCCTAGATGGCGAACCGTCGCCGAACGTGCGTACAACTGTGCGTTCGAGCTCGATGAAATCAGCACGGCGATAATGCCAGCGCTTGCCAAGGATGGCCACGACGAAATGAGCCCACGTTTCATAGACGGCCTTCGGATTTTATGTGAACAGCAGCAAGCCTTGCTGTTTAAGGATGACGTCTCGGCGCGGCTTGAAGCTCTACGGCCAGAAGCTGGTAGTGGAATGGGCAGACGAGTTCTTGAAGATGTAATGCGCCGCTCAAAGCAAGAAGAAGTTACTGTCATCACTGCCGTTCAGGCAGTTGAACGCGCTTTCGTCGAACGACTCGCTAAATCGAACCGCCAAATCGAAGAACACACTCTGAGAAAGGCGGGCACACCGCGTACCACTGATGTAAGGACGCGACTAGAGCAGGCGAGCGCGAAGACGTCGGTCGCCGACCTGGCACGACAAATCCTGAAAGTCGACAACGGCAGACCCGCCCGCTCAGCCGTGAAGCGGGATGGGATTGATGAAGGACCCCGCATCAAATGAGAACCGCCAATGCACGCTCCGAACGGTTATCAGAATCCGTGCTCGAAATAGACGTGTTCGAACCTGGGGTGCGACCGCGATCAGGTGCGTTGCCCTGCAAAATCGAGGAACAAATTGAGTTCTCTACTGCTAGTCTGGAATCCTACTTCTTCGCGAAGTGGGAACCCGTGGCATGGGATGCCTTACTGGTTGCTGCAGCCGTGGAATTCGCCGACAGGACGAAGCACCGTCCCGCCTATACTTGGCGGCGGCATTTCATGCTGCGAATCCCCGTCCACGATCCACAGCTCTGGAATTCCACCATGGTTGAAACGTCTCTGCGTGACGCCGTTGAATTCCTTACGGGCGATAAATGGCAGTTCCAATTCGTCGCAAGGAGAAAAGACGTTATACGGCCACAGCAAATACCGCTCAGTCTTAACCCGCAAGTCGAAGCAGTCATTCCCTTCAGCAACGGCTTGGATTCGTGTGCTGTAGCAGGCCTCATGGAGCGCCGCTCGGGGAACAAACTGGTACGCATCCGGCTTGGATCCGGAATTCATGAAGGCCAGGCGCTATTACGCCAGCGCAAGGCATTCACCAGAATCCCTTACGACATCTCTCCGGGAATGAAGCCCTTTGTTGAGTCATCAGCAAGGTCAAGAGGCTTCAAGTTTGCCGTCATCACCGGCATTGCAGCTTACCTATCCAATGCGAGCACGATCATTGTTCCAGAAAGCGGGCAAGGTGCGCTTGGTCCAAGCTTAGTAACAGTCGGGCAGGCCGGCGAGGATTGGCGCAGCCACCCGCTGTTCACTCGCCGCATGGAGATTTTCCTAAAGGCAATACTTGGACACAGTGTCCATTATGAATTCCCGCAGATATGGAACACGAAAGCTGAGACGCTCCGGGAGTTCGTCGATGAATGCCGAGATTCATCGTGGTCCAAAACCAAATCATGTTGGCAGAAAAACCGCCATTCCAGTGTTAGCAATAAGTGGCGACACTGTGGGATCTGCGCGGCGTGTATGCTGCGACGCCTGAGCGTTCATGCAGCCGGCCAGCAAGAACCGAAAGAGAACTACGTATGGGAGGATCTTTCTGCACCGACGTTTATCGGTGGAGCGGCGACTTCCTTTGAAAAAGCAAAAATCACTTCGGCCATGCGCGAGTATGCGATTGCTGGCACCTTGCACCTTGACCACTTGGCGGGATTGCTTAACTCTCCGGCGAATGCAACGACGCTGGATTTCAGTGCATACCAACTGAGCGAAGCGCTGGGCCTCACTGAAGCGGAGTCGCAGCAGAAATTGGACAGGCTGTTGAAGCAACACAGCCGCGAATGGAAAAACTTTATGGATTCGCTTGGAAAGAACTCGTTTATTAAGGACTGGGTATCGGGAGAGCATTCATGACCCTTTCGAATCAAATACCACCCGTCGAAATTGGCGAGCGTCTCAGGATTGCGCGCGAAGCGCTAAAGATCAAACAAGCCCAGGCGGCGGACGTGATCAAGGTAGCGCGCACGACGATCGTCGCCATCGAGAAGGGCGAGCGCCGGGCACGCATGAATGAATTGCAGCAACTGGCTAGGCTGTATCAGACCTCGGTTAACGCGCTACTGCGACAGGAGTCGGTTCACATCGACCTTGCTCCACGCTTCAGAAGAATGATTTCCGCCGAAGATACGGTAACGGATCAAGCGGTGGCTCTGCTGGCAGAACTTGCAAAAGCCGAGGTTGAGCTTGAGAACCTGCTCGGCATCAAGTGGATGCGGAGCTACCCTCCCGAGCGGCCTATTCTGCTAGGCGATGTTCGGGCGCAGGCCGAGAACGATGCGATCGAATTGAGGCAGCGACTCGGCTTGGGCGTCGCTCCGATTACGGATGTCGTGACGCTGCTGGAAATGGAGCTCGGTGTGCGTGTTTACGTTCGCCGGTTTGACACGCGGATTTGCGGGTTGTTCGCGTATGACGAAATGCTTGGTGCCTGCATTCTTCTCAATGCAAATCATCCGCGCGAGCGCCGCAACCAAACTGCCGCGCACGAAACGGGACACCTTATCTCAACGCGGCGTCAGCCGGAGGTATTGCATTTGGAGAGGGGCGCGAACTCACGTGAGGAGCGCTATGCTGATGCCTTCGGCCGCGCGTTCTTGACGCCCACCCGCGCTGTGATGCAAAAGTTCCAAGAAGTGACCGCCGGTTCGAATAATCTTTCCCGGCGACATGTCATTATCCTATCCCACTTCTTTGGCGTTTCTCGCGAAGCGATGGTTCGCCGCCTCGAAGAACTCCGACTCGTCAGACAAGGGACTTGGGACTGGTTCCAAGCCAACGGAAGCATCACTGACGAGCAGGCCCGCCAAGTTCTCGGCGATTTGTCAGTACCGGATGCCTACAAGGCCGACGCTGACCGCCCGACCACATTGCGCCTTAATCTCCTTGCCTCAGAAGCCTACCGGAAAGAGTTGTTTAGTGAAGGCCAGCTTGCCCGAATGCTTCATCTCGATCGCGTTGAATTACGGGAAATTCTGACCAGCCATGAGCTAGAGGGGAGCGAGACCGATGAGGTCACCAATCTCCTTAATTGATCCGCTCATTACGTTGGTCGCAGACACCAGCACCGTCATCAATCTCATCGCAACCGGTTGTGCGCCGACCATACTCGGAGCACTGCCGAACCCAATTGTTGTTGTTGACGTCATTCCCGGTGAGTTAGATACAGGACGGTCGTGCGGACGTCCACATGCGGATCGTCTCCAGAAGATCGTCGCGGAAGGACATATCGCGATCGTCACTCTCGGTGAAACCGGTTGGCAACATTTCGAAATGCTTGTTGCTGGGGCTGCCTCGGAAACCCTCGATGACGGAGAGGCTGCAAGTATTGCATATGCCGCCGAGCAACGGGCAGTGGTTATCCTGGACGAGAAGAAAGGCACACGCATTTGCGCGGCGCGGTTCCCAAATATGGGCCTCATTTCCACGCTGGACGTCCTGCTGCATCCCAAGGTTCGCGAAGCGCTCGGTGACGATGCTTTGGCCGATGCAGTCTTCGCAGCATTGCGCGACGCGCGGATGGCTGTTTTCCCATGCCACCGCGACGAAGTCCTGCAGCTTATTGGCCCCGAACGAGCGGTTCGGTGCTCAAGCTTGTCAAAGGGGTTCAGAGTGTCAGATCGCGCCGAGCCGCAAACTGAGATCGAACAGGGCGTATGACCTGAGCCGTCAATTTTCCGTCAATGGGTTTGAGGGAGCGCAAATGCGTTGTCGAGTCGTCACCCTCCGGTGCCTTAAGGCAGGACGTGCGGCTCTGTACAAGGGTTTAAGCTTGTAGAAAATCAAAATGATCTTCGCGGCGAAATCACAATCAATCCTGACCAGTCTGGCGGTTGACCGTGCATTCGGGGCACGCGAATTCGCGCTATTGATATTCTCGCTTCCCAAGCTGAAGGTTGCGGGTTCGAATCTCGTCGCCCGCTCCAATTCCGCAGAAAAATCTCTTTTCGCGCTCCCTCACTATTTACTAATCACAAATTACAATTTACCATTGCGACGTTCAAAGATCGGTTTCACTCCCTCGCGCTTATATTCTCACGCATTGAGTGAACCGTCACCATTTTCTCTTAACCGCGTTGATTCGCTTTCATTTATTTCACTGATTTCAGGGAAGGTCGAGGTTCACAGCAAGCGGCTGAAAACCCCATGGGATCATTTCGATCCAGGTCGGATTTGATCGGAAGTTTGGATGAATTATTCGAGGCAACATCGTGATCCATTGCTTCGCTCTCGGAAACAGATTACTTCCATTGCACGGATGGTCTTTCTCCGGCTCGTTCTTAACGCGCAGTTTAGTTAACTAACCGGTGCACGAATTCCAACTCAGTATTCCAATATTAGAAGGTTTTTCAAGATTACTCTTCTAAGTTTTCGGTGGGAGCGATTATGACAGAGGTAACGGAACGAGAAATCCTAAAGAGAGAGGACTTGAAACTTCCTAACTGTCCCATACCGCGTCCGGGAGAAGAAGTTGTGTGGTACACCGATGCGGCGAGAAGAACCGGCGTTTATTTGGGCTATGGACCGGGCTCTAGGCCAATTGTTAATTCGGATTTGGGCTTTCCCGATATATTGAGAAGCTTTGAGGATATTAGGCTTCTCAATCCGGAAAACCGACTTGGGCCGATATGGGACACCTTACCAGCAGGAACTATTCACCGTCCTTATGTCGAAGAAACCACAAAATTCAAAGAGCTTTTACTGCGCAAAATTCCACCAGGTCCGAGTTACTTAGAATTGATCCACGAGATATGGTACCGGGGCTTCGAGGTATTTCTTGTGGGAGGTACCGTAAGAGATATAATCGCGGGTGGCGAGTCAAAAGACGTTGACTTGGTGACGACAATGCCCTTGAAGCTTGCATTACCTCTTCTTACCAATATGTTTCGTGGTACTCCAAGCATTGATGACAAGAACGGTTTTGTCCGGCTGGGGGGGACACCGAAAAGTAGGGATCCCTTTATTGACTTAAAGTGCTTTGTTTATAAAGAGCCTGGGACAGATCAGGCTGTATTCTCGGGCAATTTTGACCGAGACATCAGACATCGGGATTTTGCATGTAACTCGGTGTACTACGATCCAGTCAACAACGCTCTGTTTGATCCCCGGCAGCGCGGAATTCAAACCGCCGAAGAGCGAGTTCTGGAAGTGGTTTGTGATTGGACATTGCGAGGATCATATTCACGAGCAACTATTGTCATTCGGCTTTGTAAATTTGTAACCCGCGGTTTTACCTATACAGATCAGACCGCTTCCGAGATCCATGCGAATTTCCTTGCCGACCTTGATGCGATGAAGACCAGTCAAATAGCGAATTACATAAATGTGCAGTTCTTTAGTAAAGATCCAGCGGCGACGAGAGCCAGCATTCTAGCAGCCATAGAGAAGGCTTTTATCGAACTCAAGGCAGAGACAACTTGGCGCACCAGAATTCTGCCAGCATTAGAGGCTGCGGGGTAGCCGAATAATGAGTACGAATATCGATACCAATCTCCTTTGCCTTCCGGTCACACGAGAGGGAAATCGTTACGTCTGGGATAGTTCCCATCCGGCAGGGTTAGATGAATTACCCAAATACCGAACTCTGAAAACATATATTGAGCGGCATTACCGCCGCGTGGATTCTTATGTTGAGTGGAAAGGCCTCACATTTAAGTCCGCCATATTTGAGCCGAAGGATGTGAATGATCTGACCTATGCTCTGGTTGATTCGTCAACATTCGATTCATCCGTAACGCCAGACATAACGGTTGATAGTGCTTTTGTTGAACGAACAAAGACTTGGGTTTCACAACACCTGGATTATTCTGAGCGAGGACCTTGGGGAGGGACAACTCGACTCCTTAACGAATTCGTGGATCCTACACTGGAAGTGTGGGACCACGCTGAAGGCCCAACAGGGCAGCACATGAGTTTACGAGAATTAATGGGTCGAGGCCGGGTAGTAGTAATGGGTGGGCCAGGAATCGGAAAGACAACATGTTTGCGGAAAATCGCGATCGTTGAGGCTGCTCGAAACAAAGAAGATCCCTTACAAAGAGTGCCCGTATACATCCAACTTCGAGAAGTTGCAGAGGATTTTGAGGTGCTTAGCGCAATTCAAAAAGCCTTAAAAGATCAAACCGGTATCGATGTAACCGAAGATCTTGAATCTCTCATTCAGTCAGGACGGCTGTTGCTCTTGTTGGACGGTCTGGATGAAGTCCATGAACGCATGCAATCTCAGTTCGTGGCAGAAATCCTTCAAACTGCTCGACGTTTTCCTCTACTCGGAATTTATTTGAGCACCCGACAATGGGAGTATCACTGGAGATTTCCGGGCTTTTTGCATGTCCAGATTCAACCCTTCAGTATGGCCCAAATTGAGGAATGGATTTTCAGGCGACTTCCTAAGAGCGACTTAAAGGTTGCAAGGCACTTAATTTTCGCCTGCAAGTCCGATCAAGAAATAGCGAACGTGTCAAGCTTACCAATCATGTTGGCTTTAATCGCTGGCTTATTTGAGCAGACTGGAAAAATCCCAAGGCGACGCTCTGACATTATTGCCCGATTCCTTGACACGGTGTTGGAGACTTGGGACACAATTCGAGACATCCGTAGGAGTGACGATGAAGCTCTGAAGGAAGATAAGATAGAACTGCTTTGCAGGTTTGCTGCCCACTCGTGGGAGGAATCGCGTCTAACATTTCGCGAAGATGAACTAATCAAATTAGAGAATGATTGGTCCGACTTATTACCGAAGCGCACTCACCGCTCACTTTTGAGGGATTCCGGGATATTCACTTACCATCATGGTTCGATCAAAACATGGTCCTTTACTCACCAAGTTTTCCGAGATTACCTCGCCGCGCAGTTCTTAATAGCTAGACCCGACAACGTTCTTGAAAACGTACTCGGTCAAAAAAGTGATGATCGGGACTTGTTTCTTTGGCGGCATGCCTGCAGTCTTACAAGCGACGCCTCTCCACTTCTAAGAGTGTTGATGGAGAATGAATCTTTACCAGACTACCAACGTGCAAGATGGCTTGCTCAGGTGCTCGCTGACGGAACTAACGTGCCGAAAGAATTAGAGCACAAAGTAGTTAAAGTCATCCTAGACAAGATTGATGCGGCCTCCCAGGTCCTTACAGTAGTGCGCTTTTCCCAAGAACGCGACAGATGGCAACTAGTTGTTGCTGCCGAGGGCGCAGAGGATACACTATTCTTGAAGTCTGTCATTGAGTTGCTCCAAACCGTATTGGGCACGGGCTGGACATCGTTACACACACATTTGTTTTCCGAGGCTAAACAAGATGACCCCAGCCTTGTCAAGATAATAAAGACTCTGTCTGAGACTGAATGGATCATTAACACTGGCGTTGACGAAGACAGCCGCAACGCTGTTCTATTAGGAACGAGCCTTCAAAAGTCGTAGATTTCGACTAACGTGTTTTTATGGAATTAGAGATGAGGGAGCTTAACGTGCGGAAAGCCAATAGAAACAAGGCTAGTAAAGTCATCCTAGACAAGATTGATATCACCTCGCAAGTTTTCTAATAGTAGGCTTTTCGCAAAGAGCCACTGGCAACTCGTTGTGGCTCTCGAAGAATCCGATGACACTTACATCAGGCATTCTGAATAACTCTTCGACGTACGAGTGACCTCCATTAGTTATTCACAATAGTACTTGTCCGAAAAATGCTTCCAAAAAGGGCGTGCAAATCGGACGCGAAAATGCAAGTGCAAATTTATGCCTGCCGAAACCTTAGGAACTGCTAGTGTTGATAGACACGGAACGACTGGACTAGTTTCCCAAGCTGAAGGTTGCGAGGTTCCCTTTCACCTACATCGCTGCACGTTTGTTGAGTATGTCCCTCATCTTGTCGTTCACCTTCTTCGTCAGGTGGTAGTACTTATAAGCACTACACCCACCTAGCGACCTCGATAATACTTTAGCAAGCTAAGTGTTCCTGGTATCTCGAATCCCACGACTGCAGACAGGGGATTGCTGATTGGATGCTACATAACGAAGGGATCGGTCAGCAGATGGCGGCTTATCTGATTTTCGCGTCACTATGCAGTCCCGCTTATTCGTTGCTTTTGCCCATGTTAAGAATGGGCGATCTTAAACCGGATGAGCAACTCGATTTTCTTGAACAAGTAATTCCGTATTCCGATTTGACTCGGTTCGGTTTATGTCTCGCAATAAGAAGGGAACTCACGAAACGTTTCCCGAACTCGCGACAATTAACATATCGATCAAAGCGCGCCATTCTTAGACTCGACGGAAACTATCTCACTCTTGATTTGTAGTATTCCTAAACGACTGGACCCGATCATGACGCCACTACCACCACCCTCCGTCAACGACAGCGCATCCGCTTGCAACTCATCTGAAACCAATAATTCACAATCATCAGTCCAACCGCCGGCCCAAGCGGTTGAGGTTGCACCTGGGTTACTCCTTCCCCTGTTTGACGCCATGCTGTGTACCGTTGGAGTTGTCTTCCCGTCCAAGTGGCTTCGTTCCTGGTTGCTACGACTCAAGATTCCTGAGCAAGCACAAGTCCGAATCTTTGACGTGTACGTGATCGCCTGGATGGTCTTCTCACCCTTGTTACTGCTCCTCGCTGGCACCCCGGCGCAGTTTGGCCGTCAGCGATTACTGCTGGGTGCGGTTGCGTGTTGGCGCGCGTTAGAGATTCTCCACATAGCTGTAAATATTCTGTTGTTTGGACGCTTTAGGAAGAGCGATGATTACACGGTGGCCTCCGCACGCCGCTCGCTTCTTATTAACGTCCTCAACTACATCGAGTTCATCATGCTCTATGCAACAATTTATGCAGCGGGTTTGGCTCGTGACATCAGCCCAGCGGTTGATCGCCCGCTGGATGCCCTGTACTTTTCGACGGTGACAATGACCACTCTGGGCTATGGCGACTACCTTCCGGCAACGAGTCTCGCACGAGCAATCGTTGCCCTACAGGCGGTAATTGGAATCTTCTTTGTCGCATTGATTCTAGGGCGTGTGCTGACTCTCTTGCCACAACCAAGGCGTCATTAAATGCAAACGAACACTCCACCATCTAGGGTCCGGATTTAAAGCTACGATCCCGAGTTCCGCAATAACAAGTCTTAGGAAACTCTCAAATACTAGTCAATTTATGCGGTGCCCGAACCACAGATCGCGGACATCATCGATCAAATTCTCAACGGGATGCGAGCAGTGCTAAGAGTAAGCATCGTGCTAATAATAAATGAACGAATCAAAGCGGCCCTGGTGCAAAGGCAAAGGTGTCGTGTCCGCGTTGTGAGAATATGTCAAGTAAGGATTGGCAGCGCAGCAAAGATTGTTGATGTAGATCGCCGAACGATTTACAACTACGTGAAGAACGACAAGGTCCAGAGCTTTAAGGTCGCTGGAAGCACGCTGCGCGTCTGTAGTCACTGCTTACTGAAAGAGGCGTTCGGGAGGTATTTGATCGCCAGTATATTTCCGAGCAGAAGGCTAAGGATTAGTTCAAGGTGAGACGAGTAGACACGGCTATAGCGCGATACTGGGATGGTTTCTAATCTTTGACCACGATTTCCGAAAAGGCTAATCACATTTCCGGTATGGGTTTAAAACCCATAAATTTTGAGGAGCGCAAGGCACTTAGTCCCTAGCTTCTAGGTAATGACTGCGCTGAACGCAACCTTTGTTGAGTGGACAATCACGTTCGCGAATCGGCATTGACCAACATAAGCAACAGGAGTATGTTGTCGTTTCCTTAACGAGTTTGGCTGAACCTCAGCGGCTGACCTTAACACTCGCACCTGGAGCCAACCGCTAATTCGCCGAGAAGAACTCGCACTGGACCGTCTCGAAAGAGCACGGAACTCCACAGTCAAATTGGTGAGTTTCCTAGAAACGGTGATGGCCCAAGAAGCAACGGAGAGTATTCTTCAAAGGACGTTCTGAAGTAACTATCATAATCGCCGTTAACGAATGTATCCAATTTTGATGGGTAAAGAAGTAAAACTCTTTTAGGAATCACAGCGGCGGATTCACAGGCGTCAAGATATTGTTATGAGAATCTATAGTTTGAGGACAGGGCTGAAGAGGAATACAGAGTTTTCAAAGTAGGTTATAAGGCGTTCCATTTTATGTTTCGCGGAAACCTCGAGAAGGTGAGTTCCGGACCAACTTCGAATTGAATGAAGAAGTCGTTTCACATCGAATTCCAGAATACCCCAGTCTTAAACACGGGGCAGAACTTGCGGCAAAGACACTCAGACGAGAGTTCTGCGCCATAGACATTCGTTGCAAGAATAATAAGCCGTTGGTTTTGAGGTTAACCGGAGGCTTGGTTTTCAAAGGTTCGAACGAGCGACGGGCCATGATGTAGCCAGCGAAGACATGAAACTAAATATCCGCAAAGTGTTAAGAATCTCGAACGCGATCTTACTCTTTGGTATCACTGTTTTGTTCTGTGCAGGTGTCGCGGACGCACAAACCAACAGCAAGCCAGACTCTGACCAGTTAGATTTAGCAATTCGTGACACAACCGTTGTTGATGTGCTCAAGAAGGAAGTTGTGCCACATCAAACTATCGGAATCAAAGCTGGCCGCATTGTTGTAATTACAAATTCATCGGAAGCAGTCCACGCGAGGAATGAAATCAATGCTTCTGATTACTTAGCATTACCAGGCTTTGTTAACACGCATACTCATTTGTGGCAGCACATTTGTAAGGCCTGTTATCCGAAAGAAAAATTGCAGCAGTGGATTAGAGTTTATCAACGGATCCATTATTTGGAACCGGACGAACTGTACAAGGTGGTGTTAGCTGCCTCATCCGAAGCGCTGCTCTCCGGGATTACCACAGTTTCGGATTACGCTTCCTTGAGTTTCAATGATTATGGCTTCGAGACAAATGCCAACGCCGCACGTGATGCCGGTCTGGATGGCGTACTGGTTTGGAGTAATCCTTCTGTTTTCTTGCCGGATCGCATCAAGTTAGACGAGATAAAACGCCTAAGAGAGTTGTACAAAGATCATTTCGATATCTGGATGGGATTCGGAGGATTGTCGTTTTATTCTTTGGCTCAAGTCTATTCAGGGATTCTCATCGGGCAGAAGTTGGATATGCACATGACCGAGCACACGATGGAGAACATCGAGGAACAAAGACAACTCTATCGCAATCTATCCGGGTACCATGAAACTTATAAAGATAAGCTGGGTAGTCGCGACCGGGCAATGTTGGCGACTGTGCTGGCCATGAACCGCCCCGCTAGCGTTGATGCTATCGACCAGTTGCGACGGGTCGCCGAACAAGCGTTAGCTGTTGATGAAACTCAATCGACGCCCAAATTAACAGAAAATGAAAAAATGTTTCTCCAGCAATTCAAACATCAACGAATTATCTCCCCTTTTCCTGTCCTAGATTATTTCAAGGTGTTACCGAACTATCTCGCGATTCATAGTGTGTGGCCGCAACAGGAAGACATTGAGCTGATGCGTCGTAATAATGTATCAATCTCGCTTAATCCGGAATCTAATATGTATCTCGCGTCTGGCCTCGCACCGATATACTCATATCTTAATTCCGGGATCTTGCTGACTTTAGGTACTGACGGGGCAGCGAGTAACGATTCAATCAACTCTTTCTCAGCAATGAGGGAAATGTGGAATGTTTACAAAATCGATCTTATGAATACAGATGTGTCAAGGAATTTCGATGAGTGGAACGTTCTTCAGGCAGCAACTATCAACGGAGCGCGGGCGTTGATGCTCGACAATCGAACCGGGTCGCTTACGGTAGGAAAAGAAGCAGACATTGTTTTGGTTTCGAAAAACGAATTGGGTGTGTCTCCGGCGCGGCCCGGTACAATAGTCCCGCTTTTGATCTACAGCGCGAATCCAAGGAACGTTAAGTACGTGATCTCTGACGGACAGGTAGTAGTGCAAAATGGGAGTTTGGTGAAATACAGAGAAGAGGAATTAGCGAGCGCGTTATCCAAAATTGCCATTGATGTTGACCGGCGAGTAACGACGACGGGAAAGATCTGGCGAGATGAGCATCAACTCCATGCGACAGATGGACAGTGGTACAAGTTTCGGTCAATTCGCAAGCTTGACACAGTCGACTTAAAAATTGGTAACTCCGGATCTTCGATCCTAAAAGTAACAGTCATGATATCGGGTGTTACCTTCGGCGGTGGTTCTTGTTATGTAGCTGATGAAGAGGTGCGGAAAAGGTTCCCAGAAGATTGTCCCAAAGGTTCATTCAAGAAGGAGATTGTCATTAAACCTCATGAGAGCATACAGATCGTGAAGCCACCAAACGATTGGGAAATTAGAATCATTACGCCATCAACACTTCTTCGCACTGCTTCGGATAACGGACAACTACTGGTGCTCGTTGAGAACGGTATCACGCTGAGGTAGCAAAAAACACGCACAAATAGCCCGATGACTATCTATTCAAGCTACGTTAACTTTCCTCAAATTTTAGGGGAAGACTTTCTGTGTTAGCAAGACGTTTCGCCGCACTTCCTTGCCACAATCTCAGCGCTGTTCGGCCGTAGGAAAGGTTGCCATGAAGTTTTTCTTAGAATCTCACGTGCTTCTGATTAAGGGAGCATATAAAGCGGCTCTTTATGACTTAAAGAGCGGTAAGGTTTATAGCGTTAGCCCCGCTGCAAAGGCCCTTCTCGAAAAGACAGAGGAAGGCAAGTCTTTTGACGAGCTATCGTCGGTTAACTCATTTTTGGGCAAGCTCGCAGTTTTAGATCTTGGCCATTTTGCAGAAGATGGTGATCCGCCTGCAAAGATTCAGATTCCAGCTCCAAAACCCACCTTGGGAATGATGTGGCTTTCCTTAAACTCTAACTGTAATCTTGAATGTGAACATTGCTACGCTACAAGTGAACCAGGTCCGTTTGACGGATCGGTTCCAATGACAACGGTCGTTCGAGCGATTAGGGAAGCACGCGAGGTATTTGACCTAAAGTGCGTTCAGCTGATCGGCGGTGAGCCCTTGCTGCTAGGAAAGCACCGAGTCACCACCATCCTCAAGGAAGCATATGATTCTGGCATTCCGTTTCTCGAAATCTTCACCAACGGGCATTTAATAGATGAGTACTATATTAATCTGTTCCGGACATTGGGCGTAAGAGTTGCGATCAGTATCTATAGCGATATCGCTGCCGACCACGACGCCGTTACGCATCAAAAGGGCAGTTGGGAAAAAACGGTTACGGCTATCAGAAGGGTCAACTCGGCCGGGCTGTCGACAAGGTTTGGTATTGTGGCCATGACTGCCAATCGGAACTCTGTTCACAGGGTGGCTCCATGGCTGCAACAGGAGTTCGGCGTCAAAGTTGATAAATCTTATGATGTCGTCCGCTCGTGCGGCAGGGGCTCCAATGCAGATGTGATCCCTTGGGACTTATTTAAGGAGCGGCATGTGAGGGTTTCTCCCGATTTCCAGCCGGTTTCCATTGCAACAGTACAAAAAACGATGTACGGAAATGTTTGCTGGTCAGACAGTGTATGCATCCTTCCTAACGGCGATGTGACTCCCTGCGAAATGGAATTCGCCAATATTCAAGGGAACATCACGAGAAATACTTTGAGCGAAATTATTCTCGGGGAGGGCGGTGAAAAGTCTCAGAGGCTAACGAAGGATAAAATTCAAGGGTGTAGGGACTGTGAATACCGATATGCGTGCTGGGAGTGTCGTGCCATGGCGAATAATCTGGACTTCACCACATTTAGCAAGCCGCTGACCTGTATGTACGACCCATACACGGGAGAATGGGAAAGCCCGCCAGAGAAGTTGTCAGACCATTTCCCAAAATTAACGACCAAAAGACACCTGCCTATTCTATCAAATGTCAGTCCGGTAATTTGACACAATTGGAAAGAGCACTCATGCCACGAATGGAACCGAACAACCTCCCAAACTCATCAACGGAAGAAGAATTCACCATTGAATTAGTTGTGAGTGGCTTCACAACAACCGAAGTTGAATCCATGGGACCGTGCAGTCCGAGGTGCAATCCTCATTGCGATCCAGACTGTCCGCCGAGATGCAGCCCTAGCTGCAATCCGACATCTTGCGAGCCCAATAATTGCTGGCCGAAATTGAGTTAGATCAGAACGTCGTTAACAGGTCGTTTCGTATTCAACCGAGTTACAACACTGGAGGTGTGAAATGAGCGGACAAAAACCTTCATACTTCCACGAACGATTATTCGACCCCCCGATCCAAATCAAAATATTAGAGGAGCTATGCCAGACAACGGGTTGGCATTTGGAAGTGCTACAACCTCGAGAAGGATTTTTGTGTCGCATCTGGGAAGGCGATACATTTATAAACCAGCAGGTTAATGTCTGTACATTAAACTCTTATGCTGCCAGCCAAATCGCAAGAGATAAAACTTACACCTACTTAATCCTTCAAAAAGCCGGCATTCGCGTGCCACTCGGTGATTATTTTTTTCGCTCTGAGTTTTTTTTACGACCCGATTATTTAGTTGATTATTCGGTAGGCAAGAGCGAGAAGGAGGCCATTCGCTTCGGTATTGCACTCGGCATGGGTTGGACCGATGAGGAAGCGGCAACCTATCTCGACAGCAAACCTGACAAACAGCTTCGGTTTAACAAAGACCTTATTGTAAAGCCAAACAGTCTGAGTCAGGGAAAGGGGGTCTTTCGTGTTAGCAATCCTGCCGAGCTTGAAACGGCTATCTATAAAGTTTTTCAACTGCCAACAGCGACAGAATATATTGTCATCGTTCAGGAGTATGTGTGTGGGGTGGAGTTCCGGCTTATTATGCTTGACGGAGAATTAGTGCTCTGTGCTGAAAAAGATTACAGCGACGATAGCAAGGGGGTAATGAAGATCAAAGACATAAAGGTGGGCGAGAAATATAGAGAACTTATTTCCAAGATATCGCAGGTAATGCAGTTGCGTTATCTCGGCGTTGATTTACGGTGCGCGAGCCTTGAAGCACCAGCGCATGAAGCTGTAATCCTGGAGGTAAATGGCAACCCATTTCTTGCTTACTATTATTACCTGCATGGTCATCAAAGCAAAATACTTGGAATTTATGAAAAGCTTTTTAGAAAGCTGTTTCGAGAGCTTACGCGGACGATCTGAAATCATTCAACCAAACACACGTTACGACCTGCATAAGCTCATGTTGCTTTCTCTTCGAGAGCTCTGAGAACCCTTAGGTATAGCTCATCCACAATGGCTTTTTGTTCAGCACCCAACGAAGCATAGTTGTCTAGCCCCGGTGCACTATTAATTTCAATAATCACGTAATCTTTCAGGGGGAGCGAAATCAATTCACTGGTGAAAATATCAACGCCGCACATTCGCAGACCCATATCCCTCGTTATGTTAATAGCCAAACGCTGAAAATCTGGATGTATTTCTTGGGTGACGTCGACGGCATCCCCACCGGTTGAAAGATTGGCATTATCAAGAAGAAATATTTTATCCCGCCTTTCGAGGACGCTGTCAAATGTCAGTCCTTGCCTTTTTAAGTTTTGGCCGATCCTAAAATCCTCTAAGTCAATCGTGGTATCTCTGCCGACACGTAGGAAGTATTTCTGCTTTTTTATTATGAGTTGCCTAATGCTCGATTTACCGTCGCCGACCACTGATAACGGTATCCTCTCGTAGGCGGATATTATTTCATCGTCCAGAACCACTATTCGGTAATCATTCCCGCTATAGAACCTCTGAACCAGCATCACATGAGTCCTCTTGAAAATCCTCTTCGCCACGGCATAATAGTCTTTCTTATTGTTGACCTTGGTCACTAGGGTTCCTTGGCTAAGGTTGTTCGGCTTTAGAATGACAGGGAAGCCGAGTGTCTTCGCATAGTTAAATCCGTCGTCAATCGTTCTCTTAATCTTGATCCTCTGATTCCGGGCTTCACTAAAAAATGTCTGACCTTCCGAGGTGCAATAGCCGAAGTGTCTTAGAAAAAAGTCCGCGTACCCCTTATCCCTTGCAATTTCAGAGGATGCCAGAGGGTTTATGTTAAAATTTTTATCCAAAAAAAGAATCTTCTTGCCGCCCTTAAAAGTAATCATGCCGACGAAACCATACTCAGGTTCCAGCAGCACGTTTGCGTCAATCCTTGGTGCCACCCTCGTTATTATCTCCGAGACAAATGACGTTTTGATCCGCGCGGCGGTCTTCTTTTGCTTCATTGTTGAGGGGCCTGTCGTTTGTCCAGGACTTGAGATGCTCAGATAACTGCTATAGAGATGTACTTACAAGGATGCCGCCTTCTTGCTGCGGACGGTGCTAATCACGAGTCGACAACCGAAGGAGGCTACATGGTATTCGACACAGACCTGGCAGTTCGCGCTTAACATTCTACTGACTGTACACCCTTTGCAAAGGCGTTAGTCGAATACCTAATTGCATCCAGCACGAGCACGAAAGTGGATTAGAGGTTAAAACCGAAGGCCGGTTTTGACCGGCCTCTCAAGGTTGGGTGAAAGCGTTCAGCTTTCAGGGTCACTGTCCTCACCCCAGCGACCTAACCCGATTGCAAGGTATTTTACGGTTATGAAGAACTCTGTCAATGCAACAAGTCGTACACCCTCAATACAACGGGCATTCAGTCATTGCTTGGTCCAAAGATGCGTGGAAGATGCGGGATCACCTAGTGATACGAAGCAGGACGTAAGCTACTTTCAACGGCTGAAACGTCTGTAAATACTGCTTAGTATCGTTTGGTAGCACTAGGTGCTACGGCGCACTGAGGATTTTAAGTCCGCAGTCTGCGATTCCGCCACCCCGACAATCGTTCCGTGGCGTTCAATACAGCGAGAGCTTTCATGACGAAGGCCGAGCTACCTTAGGTGTTACTCCGATTTCTGCTGAACGGTAGCTGGTCGCCCGCCTATTTCATTCGCTTTCGCGTGTTCAGCAGCCTCTCTTTCTTCTTCGCGCAGCACCAAATCCGCCCAGTGAATCGTCGGAGGGTCGGCTACTGCATTCCGGTGTTGGTTGCGTTTACCTAACATTGCGAGCACTAGGACCAGTCCAAGTGAGAGCGACAGCGCCAGCACCCAGAGCGCCCACAACCACCAGGAACCGCTGTTCCACACTGCGGGGAAGGGAAAGATCAAGGCGCCAGCCGTAAAGATCAAAAGGATGAATACAGAAAGAACGTTTAGCGGATTGGTCCAACTGCGAATGGACCCCTCGGGAGTTTCCCTCCACCGCTCCCACCTCCACGCTGGCGTACCGTTACCCAGGGCGAAGCCCAAGACGAACCGATAACGGGCAAGGCTCTTCATATGGGCGTAGGCTTCTGCGGCAAGAGCGGCGAAGAACACGCTGAGCAGTGGTACGACGCACAGTATGGCAGCGATGTCCT
>Ga0105247_10000257_pt1 | contig 49030 bp, 28 predicted proteins | sample KBSS24metaG_FD_81519 | JGI IMG/M metagenome (GOLD analysis project Ga0105247, IMG submission 81519) | Switchgrass rhizosphere microbial communities from Kellogg Biological Station, Michigan, USA - KBS S2-4 metaG | ecosystem: Host-associated > Plants > Roots > Rhizosphere > Soil | place... | reverse complement strand
GTTGATCCATGACACTCTCAGTTCTCCAAGGCATCTGCAGCTCCTCCCACCGCTGCAGCCTACCCCATCAACTGTAAAGGATGTCATGATAACGATCTGTAAAGCATGTCATGATAATGAACAGCTGGCGCTCCAACCCTGGGCTGGAATTAGCCAACGCCTTCGGCGTATTTCAACCTGAATCAGTACTGGACGCTTCAATATTTATAGATGGGCGGGAGCTGGTTGGGTTATGAGTGCACGTAACGTGACTCTGGCTTTGTGTAACTGCGATTTTGATGTTCCTTCAGTTCTGCCTTTCCGTCTGGCTATCTCTCTATGGTCCAACCCGTAGATATCGTGCAGGATCAGGGCTTGTCGATACCCATCAGGAAGTTTGGCGATGACTTCCGATAAGAGAATGCGATCTACGATGCTGGTGCGCTTGCTGCCGCCGGAAACTCGAACGAGTTTCTCGGTGCTTTCAGTTATCTGCTCAGATTGCAGCCGGCGTTTGTTTTTGCGGAAGTACATCAGCACGTGATTCACCGTCAAACGATGGAGCCAGGTTGTAAACGCTGCCTCACCGCGATAGCTTCCCACCGTGCGAAATAACTGAACAAAGACTTCATGAGTCAGATCTTCCGCAACCGAAATATCCTGAGTCATGCGAAGACAAATGGAATAAACACGACGATGATGCGTTTGATAGAGCTCGTGAAATAGTTCCTGATCGGCGTCGGTGAGTGGGTTTGTTTGCTCTGACTTCATAGCTTAATGTTATTGAAGGAGCAGCGAAAGGGTCTTACGAAATTCTGCTCAAACCGACCAGATTTTGCGGAGGGGAACAAGGCGATGACTGAACAGGCGAAGCTCGGTGGTGCATTCACATTTCCTGGTACTTCGATGAGCGTAAACCGGATGGGCTACGGTGCGATGCAACTGGCCGGACCTCAGGTCTTTGGGCCGCCACGCGATGTTGATGCTGCAATTGCAGTTTTACGGGAGGCGATTGCGGCGGGCGTGAACCATATCGACACCAGCGATTACTATGGCCCGCACGTCACCAACCAGATCATCAAGCAGGCGCTTCATCCTTATCCGGACGAGCTGGTGATAGTAACCAAAGTTGGCGCCCGTCGCGGTGCTGACAAGTCGTGGATCCACGCGCGTTCGCGTCAGGATCTCATCGACGCCGTTCACGACAATCTTCGAAATCTCAGTATCGATCAACTCGACGTGGTCAACCTTCGTGTCGGTGGACTCTCGGAGCCAACGGACGAGTCCATCGAAGAACCGCTGATCGTGCTTGCCGAGCTCAAACAGCAAGGATTGATCGCTCATATCGGTCTGAGCAACGTCAGCGCGAGGCAACTCGCAGAAGCTCAGCGAATCACGGAAATAGTCTGCATCCAAAACTTCTACAACGTGGCCCATCGCAATGATGATGCTTTCATCGACGCGCTCGCGCAGCAAGGCATCGCGTATGTTCCGTTTTTCCCGTTGGGTGGTTTCACGCCGTTACAATCATCGGCGCTGGATCGAGTGGCGGCATCACTACAAGCTACGCCGATGCAGGTCGCGCTGGCGTGGCTACTTCAGCGTTCTCCGAACATTCTCCTGATCCCGGGCACATCTTCGCTTGAACACCTGCGCGAGAATCTTCAGGCGGCATCGTTACAACTCTCAGCGGATGCCATTGCGGAGCTTAGCGCGATCTCTGAAAGACGAACTGCACAGTCACACTGACCTGGTGGGCCAAGCAAAGCTCGCGAAGCGAGCGACAGCATAAAGCCTGGGGCGCAAGCCCCAGGATCGCGAAACAAAATACGATTGAGCCCGCGAAGCGGGCGACAGCGCATAATGCTCGGACGCTGTCGCTCGCTTCGCGAGCTTTTTCAATTCGTGTCTTGGGGCTTGCGCCCCAGGCTTTATGCTGTCGCTCGCTTCGCGAGCTTTGCTTACGCCTGTTTCGCAGCTAAGAGATCGTGTACCTTGACTTATTCTCGTCACCGAAACTTTTGAGTACTCCCATCAAGCCAATCGGGAATTAGACTCTGCCAGCTATCGCGGGTGACATTCTCCTGGAACCAGTGTGGCACCGGAATCAATAAATACTCGCTGAGAGCTTCGACATAGGGCTCATACATCCGTCGCAACTCGGAAAGTTTCTGTTCAGTCTCCCGGCTGTAGCGCACGTTGAGATCGGCTTCGATCAGCATCTTCCCCAACACTGTGAAACTCGCAGGTGGCAGGCGATCACGAGCCGGCACGGGCGGCGAAATATTGAAATTTTGAGCTAAGTCGACGACGGCGTGACGAGCCATGGCAAATGTTAGCTTCGCCTGTCGCGTTAGCCCGCCATCGACGCCATCGATACCAACGATTACGAGTGCACACGTATCCAGGATTGCCGTCAGCGCCCCCAGCCACGATTGATTGGTATGCTGCGAGTGAAAGTAAACAAGGACAGGATACGAGAGATGGCTCTCGAGCAACTCTGCCGACCATACTTCCCAGTCAGCGAGCAACTTTTCGAGTGCCGCCATATCACTGCCGTTGCGTCGTAATAATTCTCCCGCGCTTGGCGGCGAGCCCGCCCGGGCGTCGAGCAGTGAAATTCTCACCTCACGCCGCGAAAACGCCTGGTAGATCGTCGGCAGGTAAGTCACGACGCCTCCCAGAAAAGCAAACCCTAAACCAGATTCGACCACTACAAGGTCGCGTCCCACTCTACCCAACGGAAGAACATCACCGAGTCCCAGCGTGAAGAAGGTAGTGCCGCTGAGGTAAAGATACGTGCTGAACGGTGCTGCTGGGCCTCCGACATTGAGCTGATCTTCAAGGCCCCAGTGCATCATGGCAAAACCTGTAATCAGTCCTGTCACCCATGTAGCCAGCAGCAGCAGTAACGAAAGTGGACCAAAGTAGCTCAAATAATTGGCGCGCGGCCGGTCGAGAGGAATTAACTTTGCGAGTATCGATCGCAACTGCCAGATGAAGCGGTAGAAAAGCCGGGCGAACCTGATGCGACGCGTAACACGCCTCGGCAGGATGATCACCTCGAAAGCATCCCACAACATGATGATCACCATGAAGAAACCAAGAATTGCGATTGTGTACCTTAGTCCTGACATGCTCGAAGAAATTAGTAGAGAATGCCTGTGTGCTCGTCTTTCGTCTGGATCGCAAAAGTTCCTGGATTTTGCTTATCTTTCGCGCCAGTTACTACATAACAACCAGACGAACATTCAGGCAAGGATCTAAAAAACACTGCTTAGCCATCGATGTAAGGTACTCTTGTTTACAAACAGGTCTACAGGAGGAATTAAAGATGAGCGCAAATGCACCGCAATCATCAACCACAATCTGGAACATTGATCCTGCCCATACGATTGCCGAATTCAAAGTTCGGCATATGATGATCACCAACGTTAAGGGACAGTTCACGCATATCACGGGTGTGGTGACGCTGGATGCGAATGACATCACCAAGTCACGCGTCGAAGCCTTCATCGAAGCATCCTCGATCAATACGCGCGAAGCCGACCGCGACACACATCTGAAAAGCGCTGATTTTCTCGATGTCGAGAAGTTTCCGAGGCTGACGTTTGCTTCCACAAGCATCAGACACAGCGCAGCCGGCGAGCTGGAATTGCACGGCGATTTGACGATTCACGGAGTAACGCGGAACGTCGTATTTGCTGTCGAAGGCCCGACGCCGCAGGTTAACGATCCCTGGGGCAACACGCGGATCGGTTTTTCGGCGCACACAAAGATCAATCGCAAAGACTTCGGCCTGACCTGGAACACTGCGCTCGAAGCGGGCGGCATTCTGGTTGGCGAAGAAGTGACGATTACACTGGATGTCGAGGCCGTGAAGGCCTGACCTCTCGTCACATCACCATCGTGCCGGTTTGGCTGTTGCTGGGTTCACGTCGAATGTGACCGTTCCGGAGTTTGTCTGGTGCGGTCACTAAAATACTGCGATACATCAGCCGCAACACGCTCGAATCCTCCAACTCCTTGAGTGCAGCCCACGTTTTCTGCCGCGACGCTCCGATGAGATTGGCCAGATCCTGTTGGGTGATCTTTATCCTGACAGGCTGATCCGGCTGTGTCCCCGGCTCGGACTCGATCAGATCGATCAAAGCCTGCCGGACACGGGTCGAAACATCGTGGCAGATAACATTGAGCAGTTGTGTTTCAGTCTTCTTCAATCTGAGTCCCACAGATTTGAGCAACTGCAACGACAACTCCGGATACACAGCCAACAGCGATTCGAAATCCTTCTGCCGTATTTCACATAGCAACGAAGCCTCGAGCGCCTGAGCCGAAGTCGTGCGAGGGATGCCGAGAATGGGACTCGTCACGCCGAAAAACTCTCCCGCCCCGACTATTTCAAGCACCACTTCGTGTCCATCCTCGCTTATAGCAGTGATCTTCACCCGCCCTTTTTGCAAAAAATAGATGGTGTGGGCGGGGTCGTCGTGCACGAAGACCCACTCACCGCGCCGGCGTTTTGTTTTTCGCATTATCGCGTTGAAGCGATGCTCCGCCTGCTGACTCATTCCCTCGAGCAGTTCGAGTCGATCTGTAAAACAAAGCTTCGAATAATCGTGAGTAACTTCCGTTGATGGGAACATGTTGGGACTTCCTAATCTACAGAATCAGATTTTTGGCAAACGACTCCGTTGCAAGGCACACGGGCGTTTCTGATTACTGTTGAGTGGATAACAGTAAGACGGGAGTTGGGGACCTGTAGTATCGCAGAATTTATAAAGTGGGGCAAATGTCACCAGGGTGACATTCATGCACATCGTCGCGTTGTATTCTCACGCTCCACTCGACGTTCGCAGATCGCTTAATCGTTAATCCGGTGACGAGCCCAAACTTCTCGTCACTAGAGACTGGCACATTACCAAGCACAACAGGGATCGATTCGATCTGAATCAGGGTTACGTGTGTAGTCGGAACTGAGCCCCCGCCCGTTCCACTTCCTGCGAATTACCATAAAAGATTTTCTTGTATCAAAGGAGAAACAGATGCCTGATAGAAACTTCTTCTTGTCTCCAAAGGCTTCAAAAGCCCGCTTGCGCGAGGCCGAGCGGGCGCGTCAGAACCGGTGGGACATTATCCAAGCAGTTTCCCATGGACAGGTCTCGCGCCGTGACCTGATCAAAATGGGATTGTTTACTTCAGCCGGTCTGCTGGTTCCAGTCGGGGGCCTCAGTCCATTTGCGCGCAGCGCATTCGCCGACTCCAACATTCCAACCGGACTTCCACCCAGCCCATTAGGCACAACCACGGCTTTTTCAACGCCGATGCCACGCTTCGACCTGTTTCCCCGGATTCCAGTTTCTGCTTTGACTCCGGCTCCCACGGCCCAGGCGAACACCACCCAACAACCGGTTGACCCGGCACTGGGTGGCGGCACTGGTCCGATCGAAGGACGACCACCGGGACCGATCTGGGCGCACCAACAATTTGGCCTGCTTCCGCCCGCAATTGCCGTCGATGGCTCGGTAGAGGGCGCGAAAACCAATACCGTTTACAATCCCGGCGTTCCGTCGAACCTTAATTCCGGTATCAACCCGGCTACCCCTATCCCGTTCAAGTTTCATCCGAACCTGCCCACTCAGCAGGCTGTGAAGGCGTGGACTTACAACGGAACCATTCCGCCCAAGCTCATGCAGGTGCGCTACGGCGAGCCAGTACTCTTCCGCCTCCACAACAGACTTCCTGTTCAGCAAAGCCAGAACGGAGGCTTTGGCATCCACACGATTTCTACTCACGAACATAACGGACACCACGGAGCGGAGAACGACGGCTTCACTGGAGCCTACTTCTTCCCGAACCAGTTCTACGATTACCACTATCCAATCGTCCTGGCGGGCCGCAACACGATCAACACCACCGCCTCGGATCCGTTTGCGTCAGGTCCTACTGATGCCGGCGGTCTTATGAAAGTCCCGGGCGACTGGCACGAGACTATGAGCACTCACTGGTTCCACGATCACATGTTCAGCTTCACCGCGCAGAACGTCTACAAGGGCATAGCTGGAATGTTCAACATCTACAGCGGCCTGGATCGCGGCGCCGAAGACATTAACGACGGCGTCAACCTGAGACTGCCTAGCGGTCGCGCCAGCGTCAGTGGCAAATCGTGGGGCAACCTCGATTATGACGTGAACCTCATGATTGCGGACAAAGCGTGGGATGCGCAGGGTCAGCTCGCGATGGACATCTTCGAATTCGACGGTTTCCTCGGCGATCGGATGACCGTAAATCTCACTTACAAGCCGTACTTTGAGGTAGAGCGGCGCAAGTATCGCTTCCGCATTTTGAATGCATCAGTGTCGCGCTTCTTCAAGATCGCACTGAGCGATGGCTCGCCGATGATCCAGATCGCCAATGACGGAAACTTGTTCCCGCACCCGGTAGTGCTCACGCAGCTTGATGAACAGGGCATCGCCGAGCGTTACGACATCGTCATTGACTTCTCTCGTTACAGCGTTAACCAGACAGTTTGGATGGTGAACCTTGCTGAACATCAGGACGGCAAGAAAGTGTCCAAAGATCTCAGTCTCTCGGAGGCGCTCTCGGGCAACTCGCAGGATCCTTGTGTTGGAAAATTCCTCGAGTTTCGCATCGTTCGCGATCCGGCACAGCCGGATATCAGCCAGGTGCCGGCCACGATGATTCCAAATCCGGACCTGACCAATATTCCCGTTGCCCACGAACGCACATTCGAATTCAACAGCGGCGCAAATCAAACAACCAACGATCCAGTCACGACGTTCTTCGGCCCGTGGGGTATCAAGACTAACAACCAGGGAGCAACGCTTGCAGCCGACTTTGGCCGGATCTCAGCGGCGCCGAAATTCGGCACCAGAGAGGTATGGACATTGAAGAATGGCGGCGGTGGCTGGGATCACCCGATTCACATCCACTTCGAGGAGTGCCAGACTCTCTCACGCGACGGAAGCGCCTCCAAGGTTCCTGCCTGGGAGCGCGGGCGCAAGGACGTCTGGCGTCTGAGACCGAGCGGCGAAGTGAAAATCACGCTTCAGTTCCGAGACTTTGGCGGCATGTTCATGGAGCACTGCCATAACACCATGCACGAAGACAACGCGATGCTTTTGAGGTGGGAAATCGATGGCGCCGGCACACCGTTCTTGAACCCGCTGCCGACTCCTATCCCGAGTCCACAGGGCGTCACGTTTATGGCCCCGGACGACATACTTCCGGGCGCTTTCTACTAAAGGGATGCCAGAGAGGAGAAATACACATGAACACAAAGCTAAATATAAAGACACTCTCGCTCGGTATCGTGGTGGTGCTGGCGATGCTGGCCCTGGGTGGACTATCCGTCCAGGCGCAGACCACGACCACCGCTGCTGATGCTCCGGTCGACAGTAGCATCACGCTTCCGGTGAAGGGCTCCGTGACCGATCCGAACGGCACTGTCACACTCACTGGCAACGTGATCATCACTTGCAGAAGAGTGGTAGACACCACCTCGGTAGCAAATCCTTCGATTGTTTTGCTCGACTTCGATTTTTCCGGGGTACAGGGATCAAGCGGTAGCACAAAAGCAACTCTGAAGACGTATGTCACCGGAGAGAATCACGCTACCGAGATGAGGCCGTTGCAAGCCTCCGACACGATCATCGTAGCAACGCCTTACTTCGACAGCACCAAGGATGCGCTGTCAGCTCGCACCATGCTGGTGTCCGCTACTCTGAACTTCGACATCTCGTCGGGGAAACTGACGAGTGGAAGCCTCAGCGTTGGGAACAACGTCGTTACATCGGCGGCGGTTGGCACTGTCACTGCAGCGCCCATTCAATAGGTGCTTCGCGATGCATGAGATTGAGCTGAGCGATCCTTCGAAACCTGGGCATGCCTGTACTGCAGGTAAGCGTCGCAGGGTTGCTCAGCTCAACATGCTTGGATTTAAGGAGAAGTAAGATTATGAAACTCAAGAACGTGAAGCTTCTGTTGCTTGGAGTGCTGATGCTTGGTATATCCCTGGTAGTCATTTCTCAAGCGCCGGCGGCCTTTAGTTTCACCAGTTTCGCTCAGGAGCAAGCTGATGAATACAGTTGCCCGATGCATCCGGAGGTCAAATCAAAGACTGGCGGCTCGTGCCCGAAGTGCGGCATGAATCTAAAGAAGGTCTCCAAACCGGATGTCAATGGGGCGAAGGAAGATTCGCGGTGGGGTGGAAGCCCCTTTCCCAATGTTGAGCTGATCACACAGGACGGCAAGAAGGTTCGCTTCTACGACGATCTAATCAAGGGCAGGGTTGTGGCTCTCGAGCTTATCTACACGACCTGCAAGTACAACTGCCCACTGGAAACCGCGCGACTGGTCCAGCTTCAGAAACTGCTGGGCGATCGAATGGGGAAAGATATCTTCTTTTACTCGATCACGATCGATCCGGAACATGACACGCCCGCAGTGCTCAAGGAGTATGCGGCGAAGTATCACGTCGGACCTGGCTGGACGTTCCTGACTGGAAAAGAAGCGGACATCAAGCTTATCAGTAAGAAGTTGGGGCTGGATAAGCTTCCCAACGGTAACGATCCTGACGGCCACACACCGAGTTTGCTCATTGGCAACGAAGCCACCGGAATATGGATGAGAAACTCGGCGCTCGACAATACCAAGTTCATGGCGCTGAAGATCCAGAGCATGCTTGGATATGGTGCGCAGGCGGCGGTCGATATGGGGACGCCGAGTAAGACCGAATCGGTCAAGCTGGATATCGACAAAGGGGCCTACCTTTTTCATACGCGCTGCTCGGCCTGTCACACGATTGGAAACGGTGACAAAGTTGGGCCGGACCTTCTCGGTGTAACCAGCGTGCGCGAAAGTGCCTGGCTCAAGAGAATGATTATTGAGCCTGACAAGTTGATTGAAGAAAACGATCCGATCGCAACCGCGCTATTCAAGAAGTACAGGGAGATCCGTATGCCCAAAATGGGCTTGGCGGAAATGGACGTGGACACCTTGATCGAGTTCATGAAAACCCAAACCGCCAGCTTTGCAAATAAAGAGAAAGCCGGAACGCAGAACTGAAATTAAGCTCGCGAAGCGAGCGACAGGATCAAGCTCGCGAAGCGAGTGACAGGATCAAGCTCGCGAAGCGAGCGACAGCATAAAGCCTGGGGCGCAAGCCCCAGGACACGAATTGAAAAAATACGATTGAGCCCGCGAAGCGGGCGACTGCGTTCAGGATCGTGCGCAGTCGCCCGCTTCGCGGGCTCGAAACTTTATCGTACTGGTGATCCTGGGGCTTGCGCCCCAGGCTTTATGCTGTCGCTCGCTTCGCGAGCTAATTATAGCCACCTCTGATCACCTGCGCGTGGCGAGCCAAGGTGTGCCGCGGTACGAGTCAGTCACCACCCAGCCGGCGGCAGTCAACGCCACAGTGATAACGACCTCACCCCACTGGAAAGCACTCAGAGAGCCTTTTGCCACAAGTGGCACCCATACCAGCAGTCCGAACAATCCCATCTGCAACGCCGAGAGCGCGGCTGCCAGTCGTGCAAATACACCAATTAGGATCGCTACGCCCGCGAGGATAAAAGTGACGCCGGTGATGTATGCCCACGCCATGTGCCACGGCAACCAACCCGGCACCAACGCAGCAGTCGGTTGAGGATACAGGAAATGCGCCAGGCCGAAGGGGATCAAGCCCAGGCCGTAGAGCACTCTCGCGATGCGCAGACCTTTGTCACCGGTGGCCCAACCGAAGCGTTGCCGGTCCCAGTCCGTTGCGAACCATACAAACAGGACCCACGCGCCCGCCGTCATCACCATCGTCTTACCCAAGCTCCACGTCCCCTCCACCAGAGACAGTTGGAAGAGACCGGGTATTCGCCACACCAGCAACCAAAGGACGAAAAATGCAAGCAGCACGCGGGCAGCGAGAGCGGCCGTGCGCTGCAAAAGCAGGCCAATGCCCGAGGCAAGCGAGACCACGGCGCAGAGATAGACCAACAACTCGCGTGCGGGTATGGTCTTAGGCACCGGCTCCCACACCACCGTGAAGTCTCCCTTGACCAGGCCCAGAATACCGAAGGCAATCATGACTGCAGCAAAGGCTGCATGACCGGCGCTTGCAATGCGCATTGCCGTCCCTCCGATGGCACTCGAGTTTCGATCGAGTGCGCATAGTACACTAAGTTGCGTTTCTGTGTTTCTCCACAGATGGACCGGTAGGGTTAGCCTCAAGCTCGCACTGGTAATCGCTCATCTACTCACTGTGACGCGTCACGTCACGCAACCAATGGTAAATCTAAATAATGCCATCCACCCGGCATGAGATTGCCTACCCGGAAAACTTTGCTGCTGTTGCTGGTGCTCGCGCTCATTGCGGGGCTCGTAGGTGTGTGGCAGATCAAACAGCGGGCGGACCAGCAACTGGCCGACGAGCGCGCGCGGCGCGACAAACAAGATCTCATCCCATTCGAACAAAAGTTACTCAAGCCGATCGGCAGCAAAGCAATCGAGATTTGGCAGAACCACCAAAGCACGAGAGCAATCGCCAGGTTCAATGATTCGTACTTTGTGGCCTCTGACGGTGGATTGATCGAGTTGGATCACGCGGGACAACTGGTGCGGCACTACACGGTGCTCGACGGTTTGCCCGAAAGTGACCTGCTCAGCCTCGCTGTCTTCAATTCGAAGCTCTTTATCGGTACGCGGACTGAAGGGTTGGTCGAGTTTAATGGTTCGCAGTTTCAGGCCTATCGCTGGACTGACCGAACGCCGCAGTCGATCGACGCCCTCTTCGCGGACGAAGGTCGCTTGTTGATTGGAACGAGAGCCGGCGGCTTGATCGCTTTTGACGGTCGCCAATTCAAGGAGCTCACTGCCGGCACCGAACGCAAGCGGCTGCTGGAAATCAATCATCTGTCCAAAGACGGCTCACGTTTGTTTGCCGGCACCTTTGCTGACGGACTCTGGATTGAAGAGGGAGGCCGCTGGTCTCATTTCACAACGTCTGAGGGTCTACTCTCGAATCGCATTGTCGGCGTCGCGGTCGCGAATCAAAATCTCTTCGTGGCCACTGATTTCGGATTGTCAGTGACCGGGAACACTCAAACTCAGTTTCAAACGCTCGTCACCCTTCCGTCTTTATCGAGCATCGCTGTTACGACTGAGACTGTTGTACTGAGCAAAGACAATGGCGAGGCTTTTAGTTTCCGAACCGATCAGGAAATCTCGCCCGCGAGGCAGGTGAGTCCGATTGCCTGGGCCAGGGCCGGAAACTCAACCGGAGCACGATTGCTTGCACTCGACAATCATCTCTGGTTGCTGAGCGAGGAAGGACTGTACCGATCCACTGGTGAGAATGCTTTCGTCGCGTGGGGACAGCCCGACCGCAATCGCACGCTTACAACCAACCTCGTCTCGGCGCTGACGATCGATGCGCAAGCTCGTGTTTGGGCCGGAAATTTTCGACGTGGAATCGACGTGCTCAGCTCGCAGGGAACGCAGTTGGCCCACCTCGAGTCTGAAACGAATCGCGAAATCAACTCGCTCACTAAAGATCAAATATCAAACGGCATACTGGCGGCTTCTTCCGCGGGCCTGCTGCGTTTTGATTCGAGCCTGCGAAACACCGAACAGTGGTCCACCAAAGACGGCCTCTTGAGCAATGCCGTTTTGCAAGTGGCTCACTGGGATGTTGACGGTAACTCGCAACTCGCATGCGCCACCAGCAAAGGTTTGTCACTGGGCGCGCGCGGCAAGCTTCATGGTCTAACCACAGTGCAGGGCTTACCAAGCAACAGTCTCTACGCCGTTCTGGTCCAGGGTCGCAAAACTTACGTCGGTACTCTCGGCGGGCTGGCGGTGATTGAAGACGGCCGTGTGTCGCGAGTGTTCAAAGACACGAATTCAAAACTCACCACCAACTGGGTCACCGCACTCTCCGCCGTCGGCAATCGCATCTTTGTGGGCACGTACGGCGGTGGACTGTTCGAGTTGAACGCCAGTGGCGAGCTGCGCAGTTTTGCGACTGAGGTTGGACGTGTCGTTGTAAATCCGAATGCGATGTGGAGCGACGGGTTGCGGCTCTTCGTCGGGACACTGGACGGAGCCCTCGTCTTTGAGCCGTCCTCTCAACAATGGACCAGGGTGAAAAGCGAGTTGCCCTCGCGAAACGTGCTCAGCATCACCGGCAATGACAACTACGTCTATTTCGGCACCACCGGCGGCATTGCGCGTATCGAGCGCTCTTATTGGAACTCTGCGTGATCTCTGCGTCCTCTGCGTCTCTGCGGTTTAGTTGAAGTTCACCGCAGAGACGCAGAGGACGCAGAGGTTACGCAGAGATAAAATTGAAATGAAGCATCCTCTGACAAAACTACTTCGGCTGCTGATTGTCGTCGCGCTATTGCTGGCGCTATGTTTTAGCTACCGCCACAGCTCTGCGCAGTCCGGCGTTTTGATTCCATCTACCGGCAGTAAACCCGATCCAAACACCCTCTCATTGCAGGTAATGAACGTCGATGTGCTGATCGATAACCAGCACGCGCGCGTGAAGGTGATGCAGATCTTCGACAACCACTCAGCACAGGTTCTCGAAGGCAAGTATCTATTCGCACTGCCGCAGCCTGCTTCGATCTTCGACTTCGCCGTCTGGGACGCGGACGTTCGCATTCCCGGCGTAATGATGGAAAAGCGCCGCGCGAACAAGGTCTATAGCGAGATCAAGCAACAGCAGATCGATCCGGGACTCTTGCAACAGGATGACGAGCATGAGGGTCGTTCGGCGTTCTCGGCCAAGGTATTTCCGATTCCCGCGTATGGAACGAAGCGCGTTGAAATCGAGTACACGGAGGTATTGCCGGTTGAGAGCCTCGCGTCGCATTTCACCTTTCCTTTGAAACCATCATTCGGCGACGCACAACGCGCCGAAGAGTTTAACCTGCACGTACATGTCCTGAGCGACTACCCAATCTCGCCAATCAACAAGGAAAGAGATGAGTATGCGCTGACAGTAACGAAGTCAGAGCCAAATGAATTTGAAGCAGAATTTCACGCTAACAGTTTGGAGTTAAAGCAGGACTTCTCCTTCGACTATCGCATCAATGTTCCCGAATCGACACTCTCATTCACAACCTATCGCGCGCCGGAACAGATCTCTGCATACGACCTGCGCGATCCGGCGCTGGCTGCACAAAACCCCAGCGGGTATTTCGAAGCGCGCGCAGTCTTCAATCAAAGCGCCACTCAAAACAGACAGCCACGCAATGTCATCCTTCTCCTCGATACCTCGCTGTCGATGTACGGCGACAAGCTCAAGCGCGCCGTCGAAGCACTCGACTACTTCCTGAATTCACTTTCGCCGCAGGACCATTTTGATCTGATCCTCTTTAACGAAGAGACTTACGCTTTCTCGCCCACAGCGCTGCCTGCGACTCCCGATAACACGGAGCACGCGCTCGACTTCATCAGGAATTCGATGTTGGGCAGCGGCAGCGATCTGCGCAAGGCGCTTGCGAAGGCAGTCGAGCTCGCGCCGCAATTTCCTCCAGGCGAACGCAGCGTTGTCGTCGTCTCCGATTTCAATCCCACTCTGGGTACGCGGAATGCGAAACAGATTCTGCGGACCGTGCAAACAAACTCAACGCGCGTTTTTACTTTCGGGCTCGGAAGTGATGCTAACAACGCGCTGTTGGAGGAGCTCGCTAAAACAGGTCATGGATACTTCGCCAGTGCGCGTGAGACGGAGGATATAACAACTGCCCTCAAAATCTTCTTTGATCATGTTGGCAGCACCAGCATCGAGAATTCACACCTCATAGCGAACGACAACCTCTACCAGGTTTATGCGAGCGGTGATTATGGTTTCGACGGCTCGAGTCTCGCGTTTGTCGGTCGTTACCGCACGCCTTCGCCGCGAACGAACGTGACGGTTACGGGCCAGTTCGGGACTGAGACGATCAATCTCTCTCGCGATGTCGTGTTGCCGGAGCTGGCGGACATTCATTCGCATCTGCCGCGCGTTTGGGCACGCGCGCGGGTCGATGCGCTGTTGCGGGAGATGGATCTAAATGGCGAGCGTGAAGATTACATCGCAGAGATTATTCGTCTCTCGCAGAAGTATCGATTCGTCACGCCGTACACCGCTTTCATTGCAGCGCCACGCGCGCTACTGCGTCCACGACTGATTCAGCCTGGCGATCCGGTGCTGCGTGTGAAGACCGACGAGTCGATCAATTCAGTCTTCGCGGTGTTTCCGTTCGGCGAAACGCTGCCGCTCAAGTTTCTACAGACTGAAGGCGTTTGGGAGGTGCGCTTTTTGGCGCCGGCGTGGTTACCCGACGGAACGTATCGCTGCCGGCTATTGATGACTGACAAGAACGGCAACGGATACCAGGAGACGAAGAGCTTTGTGATTGATAGCCACGCACCGAAGCTCGGCGTCAAGATTGATGACAAACCTATCAAGGCTGGTGAGGAGCTGTTCGTGAAAGTGTCTGCTGACAGCGACACGGTGCGTCTGTTCGCGCGTGTCTATGGTGCACAACCGGTGCGTTTGTCGTGGTCGCAACAGGACCAGACGAATGTTGGAAAACTTCGCGTGCCGGCCAGCCTCGCCGCGGGTCGTTACATGTTGACCATTTCGGCTGAAGACGCAGCGCACAATCAATCCACTGCGGAAGTTCCGATCGAAGTCATTTCACGATGATAGCAAAGTCAAAAAAAATAGTTCTCACGCAAAGACGCAAAGGCGCAAAGAAGGCGCTTTGGAAACGCGGCAGCGCTTTGCGTCTTTGCGTCTTTGCGTTACTGGTGTTGGTGATTACCGTGTTCCTCTATCCTCACTTTTCAGCGCGCGCCAAAAACGAAGATGAAGTTTCGTCACTGATCGAAGCCGCGCTTTACACTCGCCACGAGTTTTTTGGCGCGCTGGCGATCGTTCCTTTTCCAACTGCCGAAGCGCGCAACCGCCTCGCAGAAGTTTCGTCGAAGTATCCCGAGAATGCGCAGATTTATCTGAAGTTATCTCAGCTCGACGAAAAGCTCGGTAACGAAGAACTGGCCTTGCGGGAAATGCAGAGCTTCGTCAAACACGAGCCCGACGAACGCAAAGCACTCGAAACGATGGCCGAGTTTCTGCACCGTCGAGCACAGTTTCCTGCCGAGGCGGAGACGCTCGAACGCATGTTGCACGTAGCCCCGCCAGAACAACGCGTCGAAGTCTTTCGTCGTTTGATCGAACTGGCGGAAACGCATCTTTTGGACAAATATCTCACCCCGCGTTTCTACGAGCAGACGATCAAAGAGAACCCTGCTGCTTATGAAATCGTCGAGAAGTACCAGCAACGACTAATCGACAACGACGACTACGACAAAGCGCTCCCTCTCATACGGCAAAACAGAAATCAGTTTCCAGAACATTACGATGAGCTAGTCGAGAAAGAGGCTTCGCTGCTGGAGAACATGGGCCGCGTGAAAGAGGCGGAGGAAGTTTACAAGCAGGCCTTCGATCCATTCTGGTCCAGCGAGCTATCGGAAAACTTTTACGACTTCCTTAAAAGCAACGATCGCTTTCGCGCCTACGGTCATGAATTGCGCGCAGCCTTCCAGCGCAATCCGGCGGATTTTGAGACGGCGCTGCGACTGCTCGATTACTCAAAATATGCAGGAGACAGTCGCCCGGACGTGTTTGTGCAACTCGAAAAAACGAGACCAGCTAGACACATCAACTGGACTCAGGACGAGTTGATTACGATCACTCGACTCCTGCTCGCTGAAGGTTATGGCGAAGCATCTTCACGTTTCCTGTACACGCTCTATCTGCAAGGCGACATGAAGCCGGGAAGTAAATTGCGCGCCCGTGTTCTCTATCAACTTTTCGAAATACTCAGCGATGCAGGCAATAAACGACTCTCGCTCACCCGCGGTGACTTGAAGTTTTATCAGGACATCGCCACTGCTGATCCACATCCCGGCATGATGGGCGGAATACTCTCACTGATCCTTTCTGACACCGATCCCAAATACGAGTTTGGTGTTGAAGAAGAACGCGCCGTTTCGCATTTCAATCGCGCTGCCGCGTATCGCATTTTCAACGCCTACAAGCAGGAGAACCCGACAGCGCCTGAGTTGGCCCAGATGTATCTCGATATCGTCAGGCTCTACACCGAGAGCAAAGACCTAGACGTCGCTTCAGAAACACTTGCCGAATTCGAGCAGCGTTACACAGATGCGCCCGAGTTTCCCGAAGTCGCACTTAAACTCGCCGATGCCTACGTTGTGACTAAAAAGTACGATGCGGAACGCGCAATCTACGTACGCATTCTTGATTTCCTGGGCCAGCATCGCGCTAAGGACAGACCGCTCATTCATCGTGAGAGCGCCGATCAAAATCAACAGACACAAGCCCTGAGTGCACTTTCAGAACCAACCACAGTCAAGCCCACGGTGATCGCTTATCCGCCGATCTCGAATCCGGGAGTCAACTACACGGCAGATGATGAGTCTGCCGGCGATTATCGATCTCACTCGTCATTTTCCGACCAGCTCGCAATATCCGAGGAAGACGACGCGAACCAGGTCGACTACGAGACGGTCTTGCAGCGTTACGTTTCCTCGCTCGCGAAGGACAATCGCACGAGTGACATTTTAGCGCTCTACGCGAGTGAGATTAAGAAGCATCCGGGTGAGCAGGTTTTGTACGAGCAGATGCTGCAATGGCTCGGGCAAACCAACCTCGTGGACGAGCAACTGCGTGTTTATCAGGAAGCATTGCGTGCGTTTCCTTCAACCACGTGGCGCGATCGCCTGGCGCGCTGGTATGTGCGACAGCAGCGCGGGAAAGAATTTGAGGCCCTCTCGCGCGACGTGATCGCAAAGGTCGACGATGCCGAAGCTGAAAAGTTTCTACGCGATTTCATCGACAGCAAGGTTGCGAGTTTTGATTCGCAACTGGGTTTCGCTCTTTACTCCGTCGCGCACCAGCGCTTTCCGCACAACCTGAATTTCGTCAAAGGACTGTTGAATTTCTACAGCGAACACAAACAGTGGCCGCAATGGCGCTCGCTCATTGCCGAGTACTACTTTGAATCGCGAGAATGCCGCGATCAATTCCTGGGCCATCTCGCCAGTCACAACGAGCTGCGAGGATATCTAAATCGAGCTCGTACGACGCTCAACCAGTCAACCGATTCCCAGGCCCTGCTGCCGTACAAACTCTTTCGCGCTGATGCCGCCGCACAACTCTCAAACTTTGAAGAAGCCATTGACGCTTATCGCGAGCTCAACCGGCTCTATCCAAATTCACCCGAGTTTGCTGAGCGACTGATCAATCTCACCCGATCATTCGGCCAGCACAACCGCCGCTTCCTCGAGGAATCCGCCGCGATCTCGCAATCGCTGGCAGATGCATCACCGTCGGTCACCGCTTACCGAACCCGCGCGGGTGAAGTGCAGGCGGAACTCGGCGATTACGTTAAAGCGCGTGCTGAATGGGAACAACTGATTCCACTCGCGCGCGGCGACCACGATATCTACCTCGAAACGGCGACGATCTATTGGGACTATTATCAATACGACGATGCTTTACGCACGGTCCACGCACTGAGAAAACAAGCGAACGACGAAACGCTCTATGCTTTTCAAGCCGCAGTTATTCTCGAAGACAAACATCAACTCCGCGCCGCGCTCAACGAGTATGTCCGAGCGCTGGATTCGACAGGCTATTACGACCCGGACACTTACCGCGCCAGAAACCGCCTCGTCACGCTTTCCAGGCGGCCTGGTGTTTCTGACCAGATTGCCGCGGCTTTTATCCAGGAACGCAAGCGCGTTCGAAGCGACAGCTTTGTTTTGGACTATGCTGACTTTCTGGACCATGTAAAGCGATGGCCCGAAGCCTCGCGGCTGTTACGCGATGAGTTGGCCCGTAGCAACTCGCCGGAGTTTCTGCGAAGCGCGCGCAACATGTTCGAAGATCACGACGAAGTCACTGGACAGGTGGCGACGCTGCAACGGTTAATAGCCACCTCAACAGCTCGTCGTACCGAAATCTCATACCGCCTGCGTCTCGCTGACGTCTACAGCAAAAACAACGAGCCTGATCGAGCCGCCGGAGTGTTGCGCACGTTGGTCCAAAAGTACCCGACGAACTATGGCGTGCTGACCGAGAGCGCCGAGTTTTGCTGGCGACTCGGCCTGCGCTCGAACTCGATCGCGATTCTGCAATCAGGCATGCAACGCGGCATCGGCAGGTTCCACTATATGTTTGGGCGGAAGCTGGCGGCGCGTCACGTAGACATGCAGAACTTCAGCGCTGCGCAGGCGGTGCTCGAAAAACTCAACCGCGAAGACCGCTTGAACAGCGAAGTGTTCCACGAGCTCGCGAAGGTTTATGTGCGCACCGGAAAACAGCAGCAGCTACGCACAGCGTTCAACGCAAACATTGAGGCTATCAGGAAGCAGGATCTTGATACGCGGGAGATTCGGTCGCAGGTTGCGAGTCTGCGCAAGGAAATGATCGAAGCCTTTACTCTCCTGAAAGACTATTCAGCCGCAGTGGAACAACACATCGAGATTATCAATCGCGATCCTGACGACGAGGAACAAGTCGACGAAGCGATCAATTACGTGCGCCGGCATGGCGGTGGCGACACGTTGGTCAATTATTACCAGCGCGTCGCGCGGGAAGCGTACAAGAATTATCGCTGGAACGTTGTGCTCGCGCGGATTTACGACGCGAAGGGCGATTGGGCCAATGCGGCGCGCCAATATCACATGGCTCTCGATAACCAGCCGGAGATGACTGAGCTCTACGACTCGCTTGCTGATGTTTATACACACGCAAAAGACTACGACTCGGCAATCGCCGCACTGCGGAAAGCACAGGAGCTGTCGGGCGATGATCCGCAGTACGTCAAGCCGTTAATCGCTTTGTTCGAGAAGGCCGGCCGGCGCCAGGAAGCAGAAGCGGAACGACGTAAGTTGCCGCCGGAGGAAACCAAAAAGCTTTCCGTCAGTGACCAGTTCGCGGAAGCGGCGCGGCAGCGCGGTACAAATCTGAAGATCGCCATTGAGAACTATCGCAGTGCCTTCAACGCGTTTGCTGCCGACCCGTTCAAGAATGAGTTGAAAGCTTCAGACATTGTCGGCTATGTGCAGACTGTTAGAGCGGAAGATCATCTCGATCAAATCATGTTGCGGCTGTGGGAGCTGCGTGGCCGCCTGACAGCGGAGGCCAAAGGTGAGAATGCCACTCACGCCGGTAAAGCAAAGGAGTTGCGGGCGACGCTCGACGGCGCGATCGTTGAAGCAGTTGGCGGCGTCGCTGCGGAAAGAGCAACGAGTGATGAGCTGGCGGCGTTGTTTAAGTTCATCAAGGAGCAGACAAAGACCTCGTTAGACAAAGATGGCGATACCTTGGCGCTCATGCGTAATCTCAGCAGGCAGGCCGGATTTGGATCGATTGAAGAAGAAGTATTGATCACATTTAAAGAGCGTGACTATGCAGCGCGCGACTGGCCGGCCTATCAAACTCATTTACGTGGCATCGTTGACCTGTATGACGAACGTGGCGCTTACCAGGCAATTCTCAATCTACTCGAGGCTGAACACGCGCGCGAACCGCACGCTGCCGATTTTGACTTTGCGAGTTTGATTGCGACCAATGCGCGTCTTCTGGGAGACCACGAACGTGAGCTGCAGGCTTTGAGAGAGAATTATCAAAAGCCAATTCAGGCTCAGTTCGCAACGTCGCCGGATCCTCTCGTTGAACGCTATTTCGAGCTGCTTTGGGAAAATCGTGAGCGTGGCCGGAGCGAGTTGCTTTCCTGCGCGCAACACGCAACGCCACATCAACTCCAGCTCATCGCTTTCCTGCTGCGCAACGAAGACAAGGAATTGGCCCATGTCGCCATCGAGAACTCGCCTTTAACGGCTGTTTGGAAGTCGTCGCGCAACGCAGAAGCGAGCCTGGCACTGAATGAGTTGGACGAGCGCGGCGAGCAGTATTTTTCTGCAGCGCTGAACTTTCGGCCCATCGGTGAGCTCGTCAAACAAACACCGAATACCAAAGAGCAACTGGTTGGTGACGACTGGTTCCAACTGGCGCAGCAGTATGGTCGCTGGTTGTATTTGACTGCCCGACCGGAGCAGAGGTTGAAGTCTCGATCATTCCTGCCCGCGATGATTGAGAACCGGCCTGCCGACTCGGATGAGCAGGCAAGACTCGGCCGCTGGTATCTCGAGCAGAAGGATTTTGGCGTGGCTAAAGATCACCTCGTTCTGGCCCATGATGCGAAACTTGATGACAAGACGATCCTGGCAGATCTCGGTTCTGCCTATTTCCTGAGCGGAGACGCACGCAAGGCCAACGAGCTGTGGGACGAGATCATCGCCGGGAGCGATTCGATTGCCGATCACTTGCTCTATTTCGAGACTCTGGTCAAACACAAATTGAATGACCAGGCTCGTCTTCGGGTGACGAAATTCGTGACGACCACCTTGCAGAAAGAACTCCAGGCGGAACAGGATTACGATTCCGCCAAACGAAAGCAGCAGTTCGCCACTTTCGGAAACCTCATCAAGACTCTTGCTCGATCATTCTCTGCGTCTGATTCTTCGGAAGCGCAACTCGCTCCCGCGACAGAGGCAAAGAAGGCGAAGTTCTTCGCTCAGCTTTGTGCCGCCGCTCCTGACAACCGCTTCCTGCCGGAGTTTCTGCTTCGTAACTCAATCGTGTCGCGTCACGATGCCGGGCAGTTCTACCAAATGCTAATTAAGCGTAGTGAGGGAATATCAACCTACGAGCGCGACTATGCCTATTCCGGATTGATTAATGAAAGTTTTGACGATTCGGTGGTTGAGTATGCTCTCGATCAGGAGACCGATTACCACCGGGAGGAACCGAACAACGATAAGGTCAAATGGCAGCGAGAGTATCTCGATTATCTGATCGAGCAGCGGCAGACGGCGCCCGCGCGGCAGTTGATTGCGTCGATTGAAGCTGATCTCAAGTGGCACTACGCGCGTCCGGTTTGGCTGTGCTTTGCGATTTTGCGATTGGACGTGCGCGAAGGAAATGTCACTAAAGCCGTCGCTGAGTTGCAGCGGCTGGTCGGAATAAAAACAAATCTCAATTCGAGTAAAACCTCATCGCCGAGTATTGAGCGTTTGAACCAGGCGGTTGCTCTCCTTCGCGACGAAGGACGTAGCGAAGAAGCGCGCTCATTGCTCGAAGCAGCTTATGCGCGAGAGCTGGCGCTCGAACAGTTTGAGACAACGTATTTCGCTGGGTTAGCGCGCATCGCCTTCGAACGCGGAGACAAAGCTCAGGCTTTGAGATGGCTGCAATTGATGCTCGATCTGACGAACCCGGATCGAAAGCAGGAGACCGCTGCTGCAATCGCGTCGCTGCCGCCCGTCGCGAAGTATTCGGAAGGAACTACCGCAACTGGAGAACCTGCTCAGCTCGATCCGGCAACAGCGTTGCAACTGGCCGCAGAGATGGCTGGTGAGTTTGGAGAGCTTGAAGTCGCGCTTGGATTTCGACAGCAACTCCTGGTCGTGTCACCAGATGACGAACAGAACCAGCTTGAGCTGGTGCGCTTACTCGGTGCGAACGGAAAGGTAGATGATGCGATTCAGCGGCTCGCAGACATTATCGGTAATCGCATGCTGACCAGGAACACGCGCTGGCAGGCCGTGTGGCTCGCACCGGAGCTGGTCGCGCAGAATCCTTCGCAGTGGGAAAAGCTGCGCGATCGTGTACGTAGCATTTCTCCAAACGACAGAGAGATGAGTCTCGCGCTCGAATCTCTTTCGCTCAATTCCGTGAAGCCCCTCGCAGGAGCAGAGGACGATGCTCCTAATGCATACCTAACCAGTCTTCGGGCCATCATTGAAGAGCGGGCGGGGAACTATGCAGAGAGTCGGAATAGCTTCACACGCGCGTTGGTTGAGTCGCGCGAGCCGGGTGCGTGGAAAGCGTTCGCATTCGTGGAAGACGAGCCACTCGAGCAGCTCGTGGCGCTATATATAAAGGAGAACCAACCGCGTGCGGCATTGAAAGTGGCAGAGCGCGTGACAGCGTTCCAGCCGAATCAAAATGGTCAAGTTGAAGTGACTGTAGCTCAGTATCAAACGCTGCAACAACGGGCTGAGGAACGCAGGCGGGCGTCGCATGTGAATCTACTCGAGCTGCTTTCGAACGCGGCCGAGCAGCTCGGTGATTTGAACCGTGCCTACGAGTTGGAACAAGTAAGGCTGGCGCTCTTAATCAAGCAGCCTGACCGCGATCTCGCGCAGGCGCGACTCGATCATTTGCGTGAACTTCGAAATGGAGCACAACCACGGAAGTTGTCGCTCGTTATAGACCAAAGACTCGTCGGATCTGGTTGAATTTCTCTGCGTAGCCTCTGCGTTCTCTGCGTCTCTGCGGTTAATGAACGCCTATAACCGCAGAGACGCAGAGAACGCAGAGGTTACGCAGAGAAGAAAAGAGATCACTATGCGCTGGAAATCACGCCTGACGGCATTCACAATTTGTTTCGCTATTGGCTTGGCGGTAGCGATCATCGTTACCACCTTGCTCCGGCAACGATACCATCAACCACAACTGGCGCCTTGTCAAACTGACGACTATTTCAATCGACCGGAAGACGTCATGACCGCGATCAAGAGCGACGAAGTGTCTATCCGGCGCGAGATGTTCAAACGCCTGCTGCTACGACCCGATATCGCCACCGTCTATTACGACTACGAGCGTGACCTCGATTATCCCGAGCGCACCGATCGCGTCCGGCTGGAGTACGTGCAACTCGATGACACACCCGAAACAGAAGCGATACTTACCTTCGTGCGTCTCGAACACCCGACGGCCCTGATCTTCAGCCGAGAATCGTGCGGCTGGAAACTCGTCACCGCGCTAAGCAGTTGGCTGCGCTTTGACGATTACCCTTATGAAAATTGGCTTACTCTTCCTGAGACGATAAAGCCCGGCATTCACGAGCTGCTGGTTCGCGAGAGCAATGGTGACGCAACGCTTTACTTTCGCAAAGCCCGGTTGCTGCGATTGGACCACGGTCACCTCGCACAGCTTGCCGAGTTCGATGAAGAGATTCTCGAACCCGCAAAAGAATATGTGGGCCATGATTGGAACGACGTCAAGCAGAGGCAGTCGACTTACGTCACTTTCTCTCCCGGTTCGGCGAGTGAGAATCCCTCAATCCAGATCGAAACTACGACATCGTTAATCAAACTGCGCGGGCCGATACCGTCTTACAGTTATTGGTTAGAAACCGACGGCACCTGGCACACAAAGAAAAGAAATTGGAACGCGAGATTTTCGTCAACGCTCAAGGTGCTGAACGTTACCAAAGAACCGTGGTTGGTTTGGCGCGCGAGCGAAGGAAGGTTTGTCGGCAAATGATCAGGAAATACAGAATTCGATGGATTACTGCATCAGTAGTGCTCATCTGCATCGCGCTATTTGTTTACGCTCGCGCGACTCGGTCAAGCAAGAATCCCTACAGTCTCGCCGGAGACTTGCCGCGCGGCGCGTTGGTCTATGCTCAATTCCAAAATCTTCCCGAGCTCATCAAACAATGGGAGCAGTCGCAGCTCAAGGAGCGCTATCTCAGCAGCACGAACTATCAACAACTCCAACACCGTCACCTCGCGATGAAATTGATCTCGCGCTGGGAGGAACTTAATAACGCACTCGGCTTTCCGCTCGACCTCGCCACCATCGGTTCTTCGACTGACCGTGCCGCCGCCATCGCCGTCTATGACATCGGACAAGTTGACCTCCTCTTCGTCGCGCCGATTAGCGACGAGAAATTCGCGCTGACGCGGTTTTTCAAGAGCAAAGATCAGTTTGAAGAACTCGAAACGCCGGATGGCACTCCTTATTACAGTCACGCAGTGGAAGCCGATCGCGGCCGGCAGAAGCAGGTGCTCGCCTTCGCTACTGTGAACGGGCGCTTCCTCCTCGGGACAAACGAGAAGCTGTTCCTGCGCGCGCTCGGCAACATCAAGAAGGGCGCGACAAACGACAGTATTGCCGCCGATCCGACGTTCAAGACTTTGAGCCAGAAGGTGAATCCTCACTTCGCAACTATCTGGGTGGACCAGTCGAGACTCAACGCCGACTACTACTTCAAGCATTACTGGTTGATGAAGAACGTCGCCGAGCTGAAGTCTATTCGCGCAGGAATTTTTGATCTCGAACAGCAGCAGTCGAGATGGATCGAACGGCGGGAGTTTCTGACTACAGCAGAGCGCAGTAATTCCGAAATGCAAGCGGCCGAGTTGCGGCAGTTGTACTCGCGCACACCCGACGATGCTCCGTTCGTCAGGTTTCGCTCGCTCGTAAATAATCCTGCGCTCTCGGGCACGATCATCCGCGACACGCTTTTTGATAGTCCTGTCGAGCAGGATAGCAGCAGCCGATCATGGTCGTGGGATTCGTATAGCTCCGAAGATTTCTATCCGACGAGTGGCGACGACTACGATTCATACGACCGCTACTCTTATCTCGACGACAGCTACGACCGGACGATTAACGATCCTTACGACGCGCGTGTCAGTGAAAGAGTTGAACCAGGTCGAAACCCGCTGGCTGCGCAACTGGAACAACAATTCCTGACCGGCCTGCAAAACGTTCTGAGCCCGGCGCGCCCTTCAGCGGTTGCAGTCGCAACCACGCCACATACTACGAAAGGGCCGCTGTTTGTAGAGTTTCGCAGAGTCGCGATTTTCAATCTGCAATCGCCGGGAAGTTTGCGACATGAGTTGCTGGAACAAACAGTGGCGCAGGGCGCGCAAGGTCGTTTGACAGTCGTCAGTTCCGCGTCGCAACCGAAATGGGAAACACGGAATGAATGGCGTTCCCTGAATCTTCCGATGCTGGGTTGGGAAATCTGTTACGCGCTCAAAGACAACATGCTGATTCTTTCCAACAGCAATGAGCTGATGAAAGCCGTGCTGGAACCTCATGAGAAACAGTCGAGCGTCTCAGCAGGTGTTGATGAGCTGACAATTATTCGTTTCGACAGGCGCAAGGAATCATTTGATGACATCGTCAACGTGCTCGACGCCGAGGCGATCAAGCATCAACAGGCAAGTAGAGCAGATGTCAAAGACTCACAGGAATTCTTTTCCGGCAATATCAGCAGCTTGTTGAACGTTGCGTCGGACGTGAGCCGAATCGAGATCAAGCGAAAGTCACAGGGAAACAATTTGCATGAGGAGATTGAACTCGTGATGAAGTAAGATTCTCTGTGCAACCTCTGCGTTCTCTGTGTCTCTGTGGTGAGTTATTGGCTGAATTAATTTAACCACAGAGACACAGAGAACACAGAGGTTGCACAGAGAAGAGCGATGCGAAGACTTGGCAAACGCCACCGAACGATTTACACAAAGCTCGCGGCACTGGCCGGTAAGGTTGGCCCAACTCATCCTCCTCCACCCGCGACTTTGCCTTCCTACCAATTAGCAGAGTTGGAAGAGTCACTCAGAACGAACTACTTCAACCGGCAGCCACCCGGATACCTGGAGACGGAGCGGGGCTTGGGCGACTTAACCAATCACCTGACGAACCGTTTCCAAAATGCGAGAACTCAAGTCGTCCCGTGGATCGAGTCGATCAGATCTTTGCGTGGTGCACGCGTGCTCGAGATCGGCTGCGGTACAGGTTCGAGCCTGGTGGCGTTGGCTGAGCGGGGAGCTCACGTCACCGGCATTGATTTGGACGAGGGTGGTTTGGAAGTGGCGCGCAAGCGCTGCGCCCTGCACGCCGTCGCTGCAGAACTCCACTTGGCGAACGCGACGAATGTCGCGGAGTTGTTCGGCGACACTGCGTTTGACTTGATCATCTTTTCCGCATCGCTTGAACATATGATGCATGAGGAGCGGGTGCGGGCTATCGCCGATACATGGGCCATGTTGCGCTCGGGCGATCTCTGGTGTGTGCTCGAGACGCCCAACCGCCTCTGGCACACGGACACGCATACTGCGTTGCTGCCGTTTTTCCACTGGCTGCCGGATGAGTTGGCATTCAAATACGCGCGGTTTAGCGAACGCACGAATTTTCGCGAATGCTATGACGAAATGACTGATGATCGTTGGTTGCATTTCCACCGCCGGGGACGAGGCGTCAGTTTCCACGAGTTACATGTGGCGCTTGGCGAAATTGATGCCTTCGAAGTGGTAAGCTACAAAAACGAATTCCTGGCTGATCGAGGGTGGTTGAACAAAGACGCGCGGTCAGAACGTTATATCGCGCTTCTCAGCGAGTTAGTACCAAACATTCACCGAGCTTTCCTGCAGGAATATCTGGATCTTATATTGCGGAAGCCGGAAGCGACCCGATGACGAACAGGCTATCAATTGCTTTGCATCTGACCTTCCTAAACGTGCTCCTGATCTGCCTCGTCGCGGCTCAGCAGTCGTATGGGCAGGTCAAGACTCAGACGACGACTGATGACGATGTTATTCGCGTCAAAACGGAGCTGGTTCAGACTGACGTAACCGTTGTTGATAAGCGCGGACGCTTTGTTAACGGTTTGCGTGGCGAAGATTTTGAATTGCGAGTGGACGCCAAACCTCAATCGCTTTCTTTCTTTGAAGAAGTAGCCGCAGGTAGTGCTGACGAAGAAAAGCAACTGGCTGCTGCCCGCAAGGGTGACAAGGCTGCGCTGGCGAAGGGAACACCGGACTCAGCAACCGATCGCGGTCGTGTAGTTTTCTTTTTTGTCGATGATGTTCACCTGACGGGCGAAGGCCTCACTCGCGCCCGTTCAGTCATAACTCATTTCGTCGAAAACAAGATGACGGCGAAGGACCGGGTTGCCGTCATCTCGACCAGCGGCCAGATCGGTTTCCTGCAGCAGCTCACTGACAACAAAGCCGTGTTGCGCGAAGCCATCAGTCGGCTCAACTCCAAATTCAATCCTGAGACAACAGCCAGCCAGGTTCCGATCAGTGAAGTAGACGCCACGCTCGTTGCGAATCATGGTGATCGTGGTCTGTTTGCGTATCTGATGGAAGCGACGATGAAGGAGTTTCAAACTAATGCGCTTAACGCCTACACGATTGTTACCAATCGCGTTCGTCAGATAAACGCTCAATCGAAGCTCTCCGAGATTAACAGTCTCTCGCGGTTGGAGAATTTTGTGCGCTCGACGGTTCCGCTTCCGGGTCGCAAACTCTTGTTCTTCATTTCCGATGGATTTGTGGTGGATGCGAAGCGGTCGAATGGTTCAGATGTGATGCGGCGCGTGATCAACGAAGCGGCGCGGGTTGGTGTTGTGATTTACAGTTTGGGCACGCGCCCGAATATCCTCGGACCTGGCATTGACGTCTCGACAAATGCGTATCCCGATTTTTCCCCGAGAACTGCAGGCAGATCACTTGCAGAGAGCAAGCTGCCGCAAGAACCGTTGGAAACTCTGGCGGAGGAAACTGGCGGCCGTTCATATTTAAATGCGAGTGCGCTCGACGATGGAGTTGGCGAAGCCTTAACCGAGAGCTCTGCATACTACCTGCTGGCCTGGCGGCCGGACAGCGAGAATCAACGGTCCGGAAAGTCTCGCCTCAAGGTGGTGGTAAAGGATCGGCCGGATTTACGAGTGCGAATGCGTCAGCACTTCTTCGATTTCAGAGAAAACACGAGGGTCGAAACCACTGCACGCTCGCCGAGAACACCTGACGATGAGCTCAAGATCGCGCTCGGATCTCTTTATCCTCGTCGCGACTTGCCGATCTCTGTCTCTGCGAGTTTTGCGACTACCGCAGGCAAGGGAACGGTGCTCAATGCGTCGATGCAGATCGATGGCGCAAGTCTGAGTTTTGGTGAACGAGAGCAAGCGATTGTTGATGTGCTGGGAATCGCTGTTGACGATCGCGGGCGGTTCGCGAGCTTCAAGCAAAAACTCGACATCCCGCGCGAGGTCGTGCTCAGGAGAGACGGTCGCTTCATCAACTGGACTCAGGCATTGTCACTGCCGCCGGGTCTATACCAGGTGCGAGTCGCTGTCAGAGATCGTCAAACCGGTCGCACGGGCAGTGCGATGACATGGCTCGAAATTTCTCAGTAAGCTCGCTTCACGAGCTTTAATCAATCAGCAAGTTCGGAGCGATACGAGCAAGAACCTAAAAGAAGGATCGCGACATGTCCCTTAACATGCTGCGATTATGAGTAATCATAAACCGCCGCTAGTTAACTCGAGTCGCTTACCAGCGCTCGCGATTAGTCTTCTCATCATCTGTCCAACTGTTTTGGCGCAAGCTACGAGTCCTGTCGACAAGATCAACGAGGCGGCTGCGAAAGCCGACATTACCGTCGAGAAGCTACGGGGAAACATCAGCGTTCTCTTTGGCTCAGGTGGAAACATCGTCGTTCTTACAGGCCCGGACGGAACTCTGCTGGTAGACGCCGGTATCGCTGTTTCCCGAGCCAGGGTTCAGGCCGCCCTCGATCAAATCAGCGAAGGCCCAATAAAGTTTTTAATCAATACTCACTGGCACTGGGATCACACAGACGGCAACGAGTGGGTACACAGTCTCGGTGCCACGATCATCGCACACGAGAATGTACTAAAGCGTCTCTCTGGCACTACGCGCGTTGAAGACTGGAACTACACATTTCAGCCCTGGCCCACCGGCGGGCGTCCGACTGTCGTTTTCAAAACGGAAAAGACTCTGAATTTTGATGGCGAAGCTCTCGTGCTCAAAACCTACGGCCCGGGCCACACGGACGGCGATATATCTGTCTACTTCAGCAACGCGGACGTTTTGGCGCTCGGCGATATTTTTTGGAATGGCTACTATCCGTTCATAGACAACGGCGTAGGCGGAGGCATCGACGGAATGATCCGCTGGGTGAATACGTCTCTGCCGAGCGTGACAGGCAAGACGATCGTCATCCCCGGCCATGGACCAGTCGGCAACCGCACCCAACTCGTCGAGTTCCGCGATATGTTGGTAGCGATCCGCGAGAACGTTTCGCGACTGAAGAAACAGGGCAAATCAATCAAGGAAGTAGTCGCGGCCAAACCCACTGCCGCCTATGACGACAAGTGGGGCGGCTATGTTATCAATGGAGCATTCTTCACTCGTCTGGTTTACGCGGGAGTGTGAGAAAGTCAGCCACAAAAAGGCACAAAAGACACAAAAAGATTCTTAGACATTTAAGGCGCCTGATTCTCGCGTAGGTGAATTAGGCGCCTTACCTCTCAGAAGGCCCTTTTGTGTCTTTTGTGCTTTTTTGTGGCTAACTTTCTTCTGTGCCTTTTTGTGGCGCAACGCCACAAGAGTTACACTGCGATAAAACTGGAGGAGCAGCGTGGCCCACTCCGAACAGATTCGCATTCTTAGCGTCGAAGATCATCCGGTGTTTCGTGCGGGTCTTGCCACAATTATCGAGACCGAACCGGACATGGTCCTGGTGGCCCAGGCGACTAACGGGGTTGAGGCAATAGCCGAATTTCGTCGTCATCGACCAGATGTCACGCTGATGGATCTCCGCCTGCCCGGCACTAACGGCACTGACATCTTAATTGCCATCCGCGGCGAGTTTCCCGATGCGCGAATCATCATGCTCTCGTCTTCAGACAGCGACGGCGAGATTCAGCGTGCGCTTCGCTCGGGAGCGTCAGGTTACGTTCTCAAAAGCATGCCTCAGGACGACTTGCTGGCGGTGATCCGGTCGGTTCATGGTGGCAAACGACAGGTTCCGGCAGAAGTTGCGGCCCTGCTCGCGGAGCATCTGGGTGAAGAGAACCTGACACCGCGCGAATTGGAGGTGCTGCAACTGGTTCGCGACGGCTACAAGAACAAACAGATCGCCAATCGACTCTCGATTTCCGAGAACACTGTCAATTTTCATCTCAAGAATATCGTGGAGAAACTGGGTGCAAACGACCGCACACACGCAGTGACGATTGCGGTCCGTCGTGGATTGCTGCCGCTCTAATATACCTACAGAAAACTGTGGTGCCATGGCTACAGAGACTGATGGTTTTCAATCGATCTGCCTGAGATAAAGTCTGCACCGGCAGGTCAGTTCGTGAAGATTGCAAAGAAGATCAGAGACCTCTTACTCGCGACCCTCTGGGTTTTGCTGTTGGGCATTTCTGTCTACGCGCTTGATCCCAATCAACCAGCGAGCAGTTTCCTTCGCACTCATTTCGGCGTAGACAACGGTCTGCCCGGCGCGGTCGTAGATCAAATCGGGCAAACCAACGATGGGTTTCTTTGGCTCATTGTTAGCGGCAGCGCCCTCATCCGATTCGACGGAAAGAATTTCTATACTCTCGACAATCCGAGGCCCCAAACACTTGCCGTATCACCCGATGGAGATCTCTGGGTTGGCACGCTTGAAGGTCTGGTACGCATACCACCATCTAACTTCAATCAGTTCACCCTCAATGGACTCACCACCTACAAACCCGGTCCCGGCAAAGCGAGCCGTATTATTTGTCTTCGCTTCAGCAGCACTCGCGTAATGTGGGTGGGAACTGATGATGGGCTGTTTCGCTACGACGGGAATCAGTTTCTTGCCGTTGGACCACGAGTATCGACAAGCCGAATCCGGGAAGCACCCGATGGACATCTATTGGTAATGAACTCAGCAGGCTTCATCGAATTAGCCGGCACTGAGGTTGTGCCGCACCCGCAACTCGCAGCTCAACTGGGAGTGAAAGACAACGAAATCTTCGATGTTCTGAAAGATCATCAAGGCAACACCTGGTACTGCACTGCGAAGGGAGTCATGCGTGAGGCAAATGGACGAATCGAGAAGCCTGGAGCTCAAGGCCCAATCGGACACGCCGCCTCTCTCGCTTACGAGGACGCACAGGGAAACGTGTGGATCGGAAAGGATGAAGGTCTGTTTCGCGCGACATCCGCGGGACTCGAATTAGTGGCTGACAAGATGAAGGTACGCTCTCTTTCCAGCGATCACGATGGCAACTTGTGGGTTGGTACGAATGGAGATGGACTTTATCGATTCAAAGACCGTGCGGTGCGAATGTTTACGACCGCGGATGGACTGCCAAACAACCTGCTCATGACGGTGATCGCGACGCACGACGGCGCCGTTTGGACCGGCGCGAACTGCGGTGGTATCTCGCGCTTTGATGGAACGCATTTTCAAACCTACAACGAGAAGGACGGTCTGCTGAATAGTTGTGTTTATGCAATCGCCGAGGATTTGAATCGCGATCTATGGATCGGTACCTGGGGCGGCGGCGCTTTTCGTTTTCACGACGGCGGCTTTACTCAATATTCAAAGAGCCAGGGACTGGCAGATGATCGTGTCACCAGCATAGTCGCAGCGCGCGACGGTTCGATTTGGTTCGTCACGCGTGGCGGCGTTACCCGTCTGCTTAACGGACAACTTCGCACCTACACCAAAGCCGACGGGCTTACATCTACTGCGATCATCAGAGCGTATGAGGATCGGCTGGGAAACATTTGGCTCGCTACCCGAAACGGAGTTTTCCGGCTGGCCGGCGATCGTTTCGAGAATTTAGCGTCTGCACCGAACGGCGTCGCCATTCCTTTTGGAGAAGATCGAGACGGTGGCATCTTCATGAATGTCGAGGTCGGGGCGCGGGCTTATACCCGCCGGCTCTACAAAGATCGCCTTGATACCGTTAAGGACATCGCGGCTTATGACATGGTGGAAACTGAACAGGGTGAACTATGGTTCGGTGGCAAATCGTTCGGGAGAGTGCAGCCGGGCAATTTTGCGGAGACGCGGCCACGCGATGAGCCACTCGATTTTGAAGAATTTACGACTGCCGACGGTCTGGCAACTCGAGGCGCGGCTGGCCCAACTCGCAACCTCGCTTTAACTTCTGATGGGAAACTCTACTCAGCTACTTTACAAGGATTGGCCCTGTTCGATCTTCGTCGCTTGCCGGTTACGAACGCGAAGCCGTCGATTTATCTCACAGACGTGACTATTGGCAGAGAAAGCAAACGCGCCGGCGGCGAAATCATCCTGCCACCGGGAACCAGTCACACCGAGATACATTTCGCCGCCGTCGAAATCTCCGCGCCCGAAAAGATTCGCCTGCAATACCGGCTGGACGGAGTTGATTCCGAATGGCTGGACGCCCCGGATAATCCGAATGCGATCTACAACCAGATCCCGGTCGGGACTCATGCGCTCCATATTCGCGCTTGCAATCGGAATGGCATCTGGGATCGACAGGGAGTTGTCTTCAGCATCACGCAGCAACCCTACTTCTATCAAACACGCTGGTTCATTGCTGCGATGATCGCACTCGGAGTGCTGCTCGTGGTCATCATTTATCGTTTGCGAGTGGCGCAAATCTCACGCATGTTGAGCGCTCGTTTTGATGAACGTCTGGCGGAGCGCACGCGCGTCGCACGCGAGCTACATGACACGTTGTTGCAGACGGTGCAGGGAAGCAAGATGGTTGCCGATCATGCATTGAAGAACTCTGCGGATCACACCCGTGCGGTGCGGGCTTTGGAACAGTTGTCGACGTGGCTGGCCCAGGCCTCAGAAGAAGGACGCGCCGCGCTACTCTCTCTCCGAGCCTCAACCACGGAAAAGAACGATCTGGCCGAAGCGTTTCGCCGCGCGATCGACGAGTGTGTGCGAGCGAGTGGCAACGACATTTCGTTTTCAGTGAATGGGGACGCCAGAGAGATCCATCCCGTGGTTCGAGATGAAATCTACCGGATTGGTTATGAAGCGATTCGAAACGCCTGCGCGCACTCCGGCGGTGACCATTTGGAGTTAACACTTCAATACGCGCACGATCTCACGTTGCGTGTGAGCGACAACGGAACCGGCATCGAAGCGGAAGTCGTTGAGAAAGGCAAGGAGGGCCATTTCGGCTTGCGCGGCATGAGAGAGCGTGCTGAGCGCATCGGCGCTAAGTTCACTGTGGCCAGCTCTCCGAATTTAGGCACTGTTATCACGCTCGTAGTTCCCGGTCGCATCGCTTTTCACTCCGGCACATCTCAATCCTAAGTAGTGCGTCAGTTTGAAATCTTGATCAAATTACGCCGAAGGCGTTCGCTAATTCGAGCCCAGGGTTCGAGCTTGCGAGAACCCTGGGATCATTATCTAAAAGGCGTTCTTACCCTGAAAGGGTTCGTTAACCGCCGAACCCTTTCAGGGTTCAATATATTTAATGACCTACTCCCAGGGTTGTCGCTGGCGCTCCAACCCTGGGCTCAAATTAGCGAACGCCTTCGGCGTATTCATCTAAATTTCAAACTGAGGCAGTAACCAATCTTAACCCGATCGTGTTATCTCGTAAGCCTTCGATTGAGGGGTGTGACAAGGAGACTATTCTCGTATTGTGCGTGAAAAAGGGAAGGGTGTATGACCGAAACATTCAAAGCAACCCTATCAGAGGATATAGACTTCAAGCCTTTTCCCGCGTTTCGCTTGCCAGTGCGCGTTGCGGTCGTTACGGGCCGCCCATCAGAGCCTGGACTGTACACGATCAGAGTCAAGGTACCGCACGACGTGAAGTTGATGCCGCATCGCCACCCCGAAGATCGGATATACACGGTCATCTCCGGCGTCTTTTATGTCGGACTGGGCGACGAATTCGATGCTGACAAACTAGAGGCCTATCCGCCAGGCACGGTGATCTTTCTGCCCGGCAATACATCCCATTTCCACTGGGCGAAGTCGGGCGATTATATTGCACAGGTAACGGCGATCGGGCCTTTGGGCGTTGAATACGTTAACCCGGAAGAGGATCCGCGACACAAACTCTGAATTTTCTCATTAACTGTCGATCTGAGCGGTGACCATTCGACTCACAGTTGAAGAACAACTGTAGGGGCGGCCCTCCGTGGCCGCCCGTTATTAATAAACAGGCGCTTTCCGCAAAAAGCGGGCGGCCACGGAGGGCCGCCCCTACAGTTTGCTGTAAAGTTCAGAGAAGGAGGAATACAACTGTAGTGACTAAGCAAAAGATCGTTCCGCACCTGTGGTTCGACAGGGAAGCAGTAGAAGCGGCGAACTTCTATGGCACTATTTTTCCCGATTCGGGCATCACGAACGTCACCACGCTGCACAACACGCCGTCCGGCGACTGCGATGTTGTTTCGTTAACTGTTTGGGGACAGTCGTTTATGGCTATCAGCGCTGGCCCTTTGTTCAAGTTCAATCCATCCATTTCTTTCATGGTGAATTTCGACCCATCAAAGGACGCTGACGCGAAGACGCAGATCGATGTAGTGTGGGCGAAACTCGCGGACGGCGGTAAGGTGCTCATGCCACTCGACAAGTATCCGTTCAGCGAACGCTACGGCTGGGTGGAAGACAAGTACGGGCTGACATGGCAGCTCATCTTCACGAATCCGGAAGGCGAGGAACGTCCACGCATCATGCCGTTCTTTCTATTCGTCCAGGATGTTTATGGGAAGGCCGAGGAGGCGACTGATTTTTACCTCTCCGTATTCAAAGACACGAAGCGCGGCACGATCGCTCGTTATCCGGCGGGAAGGGAACCAGACAAGGAAGGCGCAGTGATGTTCACCGACTTCCAGCTCGAAGGTCAGTGGTTTGCGGCGATGGAGTCCGCGCACCAGCACGATTTCGCGTTCAATGAAGCCGTTTCGTTAATGGTCTACTGCAACGATCAGAGCGAGATCGACTACTACTGGGAAAAACTTTCGGCAGTTCCGCAAGCTGAACAGTGCGGCTGGCTCAAGGACAAATATGGTGTCTCGTGGCAGATCGTTCCGGCTGACATGGATAAGATGATGCAGGATACGGATCTTGAGCGAGCGGCCCGAGTTACGCAGGCATTTCTCAAGATGAAGAAATTTGATCTAGCCACACTACGAAGGGCATACGAGGGAAAGTAACCTCAACGGGATTGCGACACTGATGGGTAGCCGCGTTCCAGCCATCCTTGCAGTCCGCCGGCGAGTGGTCGGACGTTTGTGATTCCTTGTCGCTTGAGGGCAAGCGCCACACGGGCGCTCGTGGCTTCGTTTGGTCAAGAGCAGTAAAGGACCAGAGTTTTGCCGCGCGGTAATTCGACTCCACGTTCTTCGAGTTTCTCGGCGGGCAGTTGCAGCGCGCCGGGAAGCATTCGCGGATCGGCCTCGATATCCATCGCGTGTCGAAGATCAACGATGACGAGATCTGCACCCTGGTCCAGCTCAACCTTCAACTGCTCCGGCGTGATGCGCGCCACGCGTAACGAACGCAGGAACCGGCGTCGCTGCACATACTTCCATACGACATAACCCACAAGCCCGGCGACGACAAGTCCGAATAGCAATCCTCCGAAACGCGACGCATAGCCCACGACATCCTCTAACTGATCGCTGAACAAATAGCCGAGCAATTCGAACGCGCCGATCCAGATGAGGATTCCCAGTCCGTCAAAAATGAAGAAGCGCAAACGCGACAAGCCGTAAATTCCTGCCATCGGCGTGGCAAGCGTGCTTACTCCGGGGACGATTTTGCCTATGATGAGCGTCGTCGCGCCGTGACGCGCGAAAGAGTTCTCGGTGCGTCGAACACAGTAGTCAGGCTCGAGTGAGATGCGGCAGAAGAACTGAAGTACCCGGGCGCCACGCCGGCGGCCAATCTCGAACCAAACAAGATCCGCGATCATCGCCGCGCTGCATGCGAGCACGAGAGCAGCAGCGAAACTCAACTGACCCGAATGTGCGAGCGCGCCCGCTGCGATGATGAAAGGTGTGGACGGCAGTGGTACGCCGAGTTGCTGGGCCAGCACGGAGACGAAAAGCACGACGTAACCGTGCTTGACGAGAAACTGAAGCGTGTCAGCCATGTTGGAGATAATACTCTCAAACACGTCAGACTGGCTTTTGAATGGTTTACTGGCCTGTGCGCCAAGTGACAAATTTTGTCGTTGACATGTCTCGTGGCTTCCGCGTATGTTCGCTTTGACACTCCTTACGAATCTTCTTTCGAACTGGCGAGTTCTTTAATCTTCTCAGTTCCCGACCTGAGATTTAAGTCAAACGAAAACGATCACAGGGCTAACTGGTTTCTCGTCCTAAAGTGAACTTCCAAGTTGTGCGGCTTTTCTCGCTTGGTGTCACGATCTTTTGCCATACGGCGAACCGTTTTTTGATTTACACAAAGGAAGCAGTGATGAAGAGAATATCGTCTGTTTCTGCAATCGTACTTCTAATCACATGTGCAATCTCTGTGCTGACGGTCTCTTACGCAGTTGCGCAGGAGCGTACACTTGGTGACCGGCAGTCAACAGAGAGAGACGCGAAGCGGTGGGGGATCAGTGCTTCCGCCTCGTCGTCTGGTCTGGCAGCGAGCTCCCACATTGGCCTGTCGCCGTTTCCGACGCCCACACCAACCGACACGCGCTTTGTCGTCGACTCTGGTTATGCCGGTTTGGACACCGGCTGCACCTACCGTTCGCAAGGCTCCCTGAAGTTCAAGATTGCCGTCAAACGTTATGTTGGACCAATAAACGGCGACGGAACTCTCACCAATCCACAAAAGTTAAAAGATAACGGCGTCGTATCCGAGTTTGCGACACTGCGCATGCCGGCCAAGGACGTAGATTTTGACACCCCGGTATCCCCACCCTATAACCCGGAGCGGGATCGGGTACTTTTTAATGGAGTCCCAATCGGCAACCTCGAAGGCGACGGCTACTTTAGAGGCATCGATAACACGTGGATCATGAATGAGTTCAAGGTTCCCATCAACCTTGTGCGCTTCGCTCAGAAAGGCACGAACGGTAACGAGCCTACGGGCGGGGAAAATGAGATTGAGATCCTGATTGACCAGGCCAATGTTGAGAACGGCGAAGACCTCTGGTGCACCCAGATTGATTGGGCCGAACTCAGCTTCCAGGCGATGGCTCCCGTGATCATGGTTGCCGGAAACGGCCAGTGTAGTGAGTTCTTCGAAGGACACTACTTCTGTAACAGCACCGTTGTCAGCCCCGGTTTGGTTCAGCCCTTCAAAGACCAGGATATTCCTTACGACAACACTATAGATATGCGGCCTGCAAACTCTATAAAAGCGAACAGTGAAAAACTGTTAACCGAAATACCCAAGAGGGCGAAAGAGTTCGGCGCAAAATGGATCCATATAGTGGGCCACAGCAAAGGTGGGCTCGACGTCAGAGAATTTCTAACCAGAATACCCAAGGACTCCGATGGAGATAGCTCTTTGGGTGTTCTCTCACTTATTACGCTGGCCACGCCGCATCATGGCAGCGTCGGTGCTGACATAGTGGTCAGATCCAGGGAGGCCAACATTATTGGGCTGCCACTTTCTGACCAGCTTCGAAACGTTTTGATCGCCCGGTTTCTACAAAGTGTAGATAAAGGCAGGAGAAGTCTCACCACTTCATTTCTTGATGAGGACTTTAACCCGGAAAATCTTCCGAAGCTCCCGGATAAATTCACGGTCAGTGGCGAGACTCACCCAATCAACTACTTCTCTTTTGCGGCTGATGCCAACATCGACAACAGTAATGAAAATAACAACCCTCGTAAACCAACCATCCAGCAGTTTGAAACTATTGGCACTGGCCGCAGCACCAAGATCATGACGGAGGTTTATCGATTTCTGGGGAACACAAAAATCGTGGAGGTGGAAAGGGTGGCGAAGATTTTCAAGCGAATCAACATCGAGCAGACGAGCGCATTCGAGGACAACGATTACCTTGTGACGGTGACGAGCGCGCATCTGCCTGAAAAATTTGCAGCTCAGCAGACGCTGGATCTTAACCACGCCACCATTATGGGTCCGGAGGTCGGAATACTGGTCATCCCTCTTATCAAGGCTTCACAGTCGAGGTAAAGAATGTTGTCGAACACACATTCACTCCTTAGATGGACCATCCAATTGGCGTTGCTGTTCGCCATTCACTACGGCAGTTCTGCCATCGTTAGCGCGCAGGGGAGGATCGACGTTCTCAGCTTTCCCGACGACTGGACCCGTATTAACAGTGCAGGACGTGAAGAGTCTCTGATGCCCATGATTTACAAGATTTGGAGACTGCCCGGCACAGGCCCCGATCAGCTTTTGTTCGGTGCTGCGATCCAGGGACTCGAGGGCCAGACGATCGGTTACGGCGGCGTACCACTTAAGCAAGAGTGGTCCGAGGCAATGCCGAAGGTGCCTGGTAAATCCTACGCCATGAACTTCTACGCTGTAAGCACCAACGGCAGCCGTCCTCGCGTCCGAAAAGTCTCGGAGCAGGAGAGGTTGCGAGGTGAGCCGGTTTTGAATGGTTATCGTTATATAAGTGCGGACGACCAAAAGATTGATGTGTTCAATGAAACAACCTCCCCGTCAGGCATAAAGTACGCCGGCAAGGTCTTTGCGAGATCCGGCCGGACTTGGGGAGACACCGTGGGAGTACTCTCACCTAATGGGACGTGGCTGGCTGTCCTCAGCTACACGAGTCCGCAAAAGAGGAGAAAGTACCGGAGCGTTATGGACGAAGGCGGCGAACCTGAACACGGAGTGATGTATGTCGACGTGTACGATCCAGCGACAGGAAAAAAGGTGTTGGCAGGGAAACAGCCTTTCTCCGACCAACCCTCTGCTATCTTCGACGCCTCGGTGTGGGTGGAGGACCGGTACTTCGTAATTCCGCTGGACTTTAATTCCCGAAAATGTCTGCTGCTAACGCTACCCAGTAAGTGAGGGTTCTATGGTATCTCTTCGCCGTTTGATGTTAGCGGGCGCGTTGAATCTCCTGCTTGTTCTCACCACGTCTGCACAGGTAATTAGCACTGATAAGCGTGTACTGCCGCTGACGAATTTCGACACCCGTGCGGCCGCCATACCAGTTGGCGCGGTCTCGACTCCGATTCAATTCACAGTCGATCCGGGAGGCAGCGGCAGTGATTTCTTCGACGTCGTGTCGTCGCACCCGCAGGCGGTTATCAGCCTCATCTTACCGGGCGGCGCGGAAATCAATGCAGGCAATGCCGAGGCCCAGGGCTTTTCCTTCGACGTGATAACGATTGGAGACGAGGAGGAATCTCTCACTGCACCCATTTTTCAACTGCCGGGTACACACACAGTAATAGGGCTTCCAGCTTCTTCACCTCCGGGCACATATCAAATCAAGATTGACGGCAGCAACGTCACGGGGGATCACGCAGTTGTCGCCTCGTATTATTCATCGTCTCCCGTCCGAGTGGGTGCCGTAACCGACGCAGCCACGTACCGGGTTGGAGACACGGTCATCGTATCGGCGGTTGTTTTTAACGACTCCACACCGGTTACAGGGGCCACCGTTACGGCTTCGATTGGTGACGTATCACAGTCCGCGCTCCCTCCGGTAAGCGTAGTCTTGCAAGACTCTGGTCAGTATGACGAAGCGACTGGCGACGGGATTTATACAGGCTCGTTCACGGCCGGCAATGCCGGTGACTTCACCGCTCAGGTTCGTGCGACGGGGACATCTTCTGGTTTGAGTTACTCGCGCACTTCCAGCACAACTTTTCGCGTTTTGACTTCACTTGCAAATTTCATTTCATTCAGCGATGCGGGCGTCGATGACAATGGCAACAGTTTGCTGGATCGCGTCGTCGTCACGGCCACGGTGAACGTGCAAACCGCGGGAACTTATCGTTTCACGTTGGACCTGTCTTCAAGCAACGGCGCGACAATAAACGCCAGTACGTCGTCCTCACTTGCACAAGGCACACAGCAGATCTCGGTCTCTTTTCCATCTAATAGCGTCCGCAGCCTTGGCGTTGACGGACCGTATAACCGCAAACGCGCCACCCTCTATGCGGAGGACGACGCGGAAAAACCGATCACGGCATTCATTGAGGATGCGGGCGCCACGTCCGCTTATCTTTTATCCTCACTCGAGCGCGCTGCAATTCAGTTTACCGGCAACAACACTGTGACTGGTATCGATACCAATGCGAACGGGAAGTTCGACGTTCTTAGAATTGAAGCGGAAGTCAACGTGCTCGCGGGAGGTCTTCATAATTGGAACGGTACGCTGAGAGATTCTTTTGGAAAAGGAATTGAGATTGTCGGCAGCTCGGCTGAACTTACCGCGGGCGTAAATGTCATTACCTTTAATTTTAATGGCATCAAGATCGCCCAGAACGGGAAGCCTGGCCCATTCACCCTAAGCTCTGTGATGTTGTACAGCTCACAGGCGTCCGGGGTCGCAGACGAGTTAGTGAAGACGCAGGCATTTCCCGTCAGCAACTTTGAATGTTCCGATGCTGTTCCACCGTCGATCCAATCGGTGTCGCTCACTCCTGCTACCGTCATCGGCGGTAATTCCACCAGATTACGCGTGAACATTACGGAGCCGGCAGGGACATGCGGTGCGAAAGTCCTGATCAGCAGTGACAATCCCGCCGCCATCGCGGCCGTAATTCCCACAGATGTGATCGTTCCGGCGGGGCAGAACTTTACGGAGGTAAATCTCATCACCGCCGGCGTCGCCGCCACAACTCCGGTTGTGATCACGGCAACGTCTGGTGCGACGAGCCAGTCTGCCACGTTGACCGTCAATCCCAGTTCGCTGGCGAACTTGACGCTTTCATTCCCGGCAGTTCAGGCCGGGATGTCCACCGCGGCCAAAGTGGAGCTCGACGGCGCAGCGCCGTTAGGCGGCACGACGATTTCGCTTTCAAGCGGCAATGCTGGAGTGGCTACTGTTCCTGCCAGCGCTGTCATCCCCGCGGGCCAGAGAAGTGTGGAGTTCACAGTTAATACCAATCCGTCTCTGCAAACCACCACCGCGGTCAACATCAACGCGACCCTCGGTGCGGTGACCAAAGTGGCCGCTCTGAACGTCTTCGCCGAGACTTACGTCAACGGCTCGATCACGCCGGATGGTCCACCATTGACGGTGACTGCAACGGAAGCCGGACAAAACTTCCTCCTGACCTTTGACGGCACGGCCGGCCAACGAGTCAGCCTGAAATTGACTGACGTAAATATAGGTTCCTCGTGCTGTGGTGCTCATATCTCGATCAAGAAACCGGACGGTTCGTATCTGGTTAATCCGGCGTACTTTGGTACTGCCGGTGGATTCGTTGACGCCGTCTCATTGCCGGTCGCGGGGACATACACCATCGTCGTTGATCCGGAGGCAGCTAACACCGGACACGTTACGCTGACTCTGTTTGACGTTCCTGCCGACTTCACCACGACAATTACTCCCGGCGGCGCTGCGGTGACCGCTACGACAACTGTGCCAGGTCAAAACGCTCAGCTAACGTTCGCAGGCACTACGGGCCAGCGCGTGAGTCTGAAGGTGAGTTCTGTTTCCATGACTGGCGGCAGTAATTACGTCGAGGTCAGTATCAAGAACCCCGATGGCTCTGTTTTGACATCCGCGAACTTCGTTACCGCTGCGGGAACATTCATTGATGTGCAGACACTAGCCTCGAACGGAACCTACACTGTGTATGTCAATCCAAGTGATAGCAGCACAGGTAGCGCGACGTTGACTCTCTACAATGTTCCCGCTGACGTCACCGGCAACGTGACTCTCGGCACGCCGTTCATCGAAACGACGACTGTACCGGGGCAGAACGCGCTGTTGTCATTCAACGGTACGACCGGTCAGCGCGTAACGATCAACATCGGAGGTGTTACTCTCACTGGCGGTAGCGGCTACGTTGACGTCACCCTTAGAAAACCCGACGGGACTACGCTGGCTTCTGCCAATTTCGTAAATTCAGGCGGAGCATTCATCAACACTCAAACTCTGCCGGCAACGGGCGTTTACACAATTCTGGTTAACCCTCTGGACTCAAGTACCGGCAGCGCCACGCTGACTGTGAATGATGTGTCCGCCGATGTCCTCGATACGATCGCTATCGGAGGGAATGCCGTTACGGTTACAACGACGTCTGCCGGACAAAACGCTCTGGTGAGCTTCGATGGCAATGCAGGACAACGTGTAAGTCTGAAGATCAGTGGTGTGTCGCTATCTGGCGGCAACGGCTACGTTGATGTTTCCATCAAGAAGCCGGATGGAACGGTTTTGGTTTTGTCGAATTTCATCAATTCCAGCGGTGGGTTTATCGACGTCACTACGCTACCCGTCACGGGCACATACACAATCCTGGTGGATCCACAAGGGAGCAACATAGGAAGTGTGACGTTGACACTCTATAACGTTCCCGCCGACACCACCGGTTCGATTACAGCCGGCGGCGCTGCCGTGACTGTCACGACGACGGTTCCGGGACAGAATGCAACTTTGACGTTCAGCGGTAGTAGCGGACAGCGAGTGGCCTTGATCCTGACGAACTCAACTTACAGCGGCTGTCTGGCAGTTAACGATGCGATCAAGAAGCCCGATGGAACGAGTTTGGTCTCGACAAACCTGTGCAGCGCGTCGGGTTTTATGGACACTGTTGTGCTGCCGGTTAGCGGAACTTACACGATTCTCATCAATCCATTTGGAGCTACAATCGGAAGTCAGACTCTGACGTTGATTGACGTGCCCGAGGATGTTGTGACGTCCATCACGCCCGGAGGCTCTCCAGTTGCTGTTGCCACCACGACTGCCGGGCAAAGGGCGCTGGCCACGTTCTCAGGTACTGCTAATCAACGAGTCAGTCTCAAGGTTAGTGACGCTACAATCACGGGCGGTTCCAGCAACTTTATCGGCGTTTCTATCCAGAAGCCCGACGGCTCGACTTTGACATCGAGTACCTTCGCCAGTTCCGGCGGCTTTATCGACGTCCAAACGTTGCCCGTAACCGGGACCTATGTCGTGGTGGTTGATCCGTGGGATACCGCCATAGCAAACGTGACTCTGACACTGTATGACGTGCCTGCCGATAACCTGGTTTCAATTACTCCCGGTGGCGGTCCCGTTACTCTGACGAACACTGTACCAGGGCAAAACGCGCAGGCTACTTTCACGGCGACCGCCAATCAGCGTGTAAGTTTGAACATTAACAGCATCTCGCTGACGGGTGGCTCACAGAACTGGGCCACCATCTCGATCGTGGCGCCAAACGGCTCAACACTGACCTGGAATACTTACGCAACTGGCAGCGCCGGATTTCTCGATACATTGGTCCTCGCCAGTGCCGGTACCTATACGATTCTTATCAACCCATGGGATACGGCCACAGGCACTGTAACTGTCACTCTCAATGATGTGCCGGCGGATGCTACCGGAACTCTGACGGTCGGTGGACCATCTCTTTCATTGACAACGACCGTGCCCGGCCAAAACGCCGTGCCTATCTTTGGCGGTACAACCGGCCAGCCAGTTTCAATCGGCTTTACGAATAACACTATGGGTACGGTGACGGTGACACTACTCAAACCGGACGGCACGTCACTAACTTCAACTATTTCAAACTCATCGAGTTTCAGTCTTCCGACGCAGACGTTACCTACAACCGGTACGTATTCCATAAAGATCGATCCGAGTGGAGCGAGCGTTGGCAGTATCACCGTGGCGGTGAACGAGGTAACAAGCGGTGGTACGCTGCAGGCCGACTATCAATTCCAAAACACGCGCAACAGTTCGGTTGGCACTGCGGCTGCGCTTGCAGATCTGGGGACAAACAGTTTCACCTCAGCGGTGGTGGACGGCACTTCTACTACGGTGCTCACTTTCAGCCAGGGTGACGGAGTATCTCTTACTCCTACGAGTGGAGTTGTTCCGAATGACAACTACACGATAGTGATGCTGTTCTCACTTCAGACGACGAGCGGTTATCGACGCCTGATTGATTTCAAGAATGCCGCGAGCGATAACGGCCTGTACGTTCAGAGCGGACGCCTGAACTTTTATCCATCTGCCGCCGGTACTCCGGTTTCAATTCCGGCGAACACATGGGTGCAAGTTGTACTCACTCGGGATCAGACCGGCACGGTGACCGGGTATGTCGATGGAGTGCAGCAATTCCAGTTCTCGGATACGAGCAGTCATGGAGTTATTAGTAGCAACACGCTCCGCTTCTTCCGAGATAACAGCGGAACATTTGAGGCTTCGGCGGGTTCAGTCGCACGAATTAGGTTGTATAACGGAGCATTGACGGCATCCCAGGTAGCCGCCTTATCTCGCCTTCCCTGAGATTGCAAGGCTTATCGCGCTACGACGATGCTTTGTTCTGCGGCCCATTGAATGATATTTCGTCGTTCGATTGTAGCCGCCATCAGGTCGGGGAAGATATCCGGAGAACACGCGAAACACGGAACACCAATAGCAGCCAACTTACTGGCGAGGCGCTGATTGAATCCAGGCGCGCCTTCGTCGTCAAGCGCGAGCAGCGTAATCAACTGAACACCGGAGCTGACCAGCGCTGCCGCCCGTTTCAACATCTCGTCCTCTTTTCCACCTTCAAAGAGATCTGTAATCAGAACAAGGATCGTGTCGCTTGGATCTCGTACCAGGCTCTGCACGTAACTGAGCGCGCGATTGATGTCAGTGCCGCCACCCAACTGTGTTCCAAACAATACCTCGACAGGATCTTCGAGCAGTTCCGTAAGATCGACTACCGACGTATCGAACACCACCAGCGAAGTCCTGACCGAACGTATTGACGCCAGCACTGCTGCCATGATGCTCGAATAGACCACCGAGCCAGCCATCGATCCGCTCTGGTCCACGCACAAGATGATATCGCGCAGTGCCGTCGTGCGGCGTCCAAAACCGAGTCGTGTTTCGGGAATTATGGTTTTGTAATCCGGTTGGTAGTGTTTGAGGTTCGCGCGAATGGTGCGGTTCCAGTCGATCTCGTTATGACGGGGGCGGCGATTTTTTACTGAACGATTCAAGCTGCCGGTTACTGCTTGTCGCAACGGGTTGGCTAATTTGCGCTCGAGCTCGTCTACAACTTTTCGCACTACCATGCGCGCAGTCTCTTTGGTCTTGTTTGGCATCACACGGCTGAGCGATAGCAGTGTGGCTACCAAATGCACATCGGGTTCAACGGCCTCCAGCATTTCGGGTTCGAGTAACATCTGCTTGAGGCCGAGTCGGTCCAGGGCGTCCTGCTGCATGACGCGCACGACTGAATTTGGAAAATATGTCCGGATGTCGCCGAGCCAGCGTGCAATCTTTGGTGAAGAACCACTGAGGTTGCCACTGCGTTCCGAGTCGTACAAAGCCTCGAGGGCCCGGTCCATCTGTAGATCAAGCCCCGCGGGTTGGTAGCCCGTACCATCGTTGTCGTTAGCACCGAGTATCAACCGCCAGCGGCGCAATTGTTCTTCGTTAGCACTCATATTTGAACTGCTTTCTCTGCGGCTCTCTGCGTATCTCTGCGTGCTCTGCGATAAAAGGGTTATTTCAACGCAGAGAACGCAGAGATACGCAGGCGGCCGCAGAGAAATCTCAGATTTCCAGACCGAGAATCTGGGCCACCAACGGCAAAACCTTGCGCGCGCGATCTTCGTCCAGACTGTCGGCGGTCGACGAAACATTTGATCTGCCGGCGCCACGCCGGGCGAGGGAGCCGATTTGACTCCGCTCGGGGGCGCTGAAGGTCGAGAAAGTGCGACGCAGCAATGGTAACAGTTGTGGAAAGATCTCAGTCTTTACCGAACAGACCCACGCGTTCAATATCTGCCAGAGCTCTTCGTTGTGCAGGAGTATCAGACCACTACCACGCAGGAAGCCGTCGATCCAGGCCATCGACTTTGCCGGCTCGACTGCGGGCGCAATCGCCAGTCCCATTCTTCGTTCGACTTCATCCGCTGCCAGCAGCTTTTGCTCGAACAGCAGACGACAACACCGACCCGCGATCACTCCATGAATATCCTGCTGGTTGACAAGTTGGACCAGTACGCGGTTCCAGTCTGATGTTAGATCAGCGTCCTGAAGCGTCAACAGCGCACCGTGCACCTGCGTCAAACGGTCATACATCTCTTCAGCCGCCTCGTCGTTGAGCGCCGAACAAGCATTTGGCAACCCGATCACGATGCGGGTCACAAGCCCGTTCACAACCTTCTGGACCATCGCGGTCTCAGTCTGTCGCACGTTGCCGTATCGCAACACACCAGCCAGCGCCGGCAACGCCTCCATCGCATGTGGAATATCGTTCGACAGCGCGGCGATCTGCTCCAGCCGCGTCATGATGTGATCGATGGCTTCGGGCAAGTCGGCCAGCAATGCGTTTTCAACCAGTGCTGTTAATGCCGGCAGCTCCTGTAAACGATCTGCGTCGGATCGAGCCCGGGCACTCGCCGCACTCGAAACAGTGTTGCCCCAGACGTTGGCCTCGATAACCGCTACCGAAAATTCTGGTTGCCACTGAAGTCGCCACATCTCACGAAATGTTCCCTTGCCGGTGGCGCGTTCTATCGTTCCCCAGGGAATGTCGAGCAAACGTAAGCGATGCAACAGTCGACTGCGGTCGAGATCATTCGGCTTGCGCAGATCGAGATCGCGTATGTTGTGTGTGGCTTCGGGTGGCAGACGTAATCGTTTCTGTTCGCGTTGCAGATCCTGTTGCAGCGGCAAACTCGGCGTTGCTTCAGGAACCTGGCCCAAAAGCTCGCCGACGATCAGCTTCTCGGCGATCAACTGCATCGGCGTGTCGTCACCGAAGCAGAACACCGCTCGCACCGCGTCATTGAATTCAGACAGACCCGGAACCGGTCTATCACGCAGAGCAGCCAGTGAGTGACCGAGACGAACAGCTTCGATGACACTCGCCGATGAAGCATCGAGATCCTGCCCGCGCAGCAGTTGCGCGACGCGAATCATCCATCGCACCGTCACGTCGTCAGGCACGGACCATAGATGCTGGTAATAACCGGGCGACTCAATGCCGGCGCCGTAGCCGCTCCAATAAGTCAGCCGGCCGTTGGTCCATGGCACCCAGGTAGCGCTGACTTTCACTTTCGATAACCCTTTAAGCAACGGGGCGTCGACCTTCGCCGCCGGCATCGTTTGCAAAACCGGCGCGTGCCACGCACCACAAACCACGGCGATTCTTTCAAAGCCTTCGCGCTCAGCAGCGCGGATGCTCTGGCGCATGTACGCTTCACGCAAGTCTTCACGCGGCTCCGGCGCATCAAGCTTCGCTACTTCTTCTCGCAGCGCTGACATCAACTCCATGATCGCGTGGAACGACTCGGTGCTGTCGCGCCGTTGCTCGATCATGTGGTCCCACCAGCGCTCACTGTCGCTGTACCCGGACGCCTCGGCAATCCAGCGCAAAGGATCCTGGCGAATCTCCGGTGGAAGGTTCGACTCATCGCTCTTACCGGCGTCGAGGGCAAACTGATGAGACTGTGGCAGATCAATAAAACGCACCGGAACGTTCCGCGCCAGACCATACTGGATCGCCTGCCACTCCGGTGAGAACTCCGCGAATGGATAATAGACCGCGCGTTTAGGTTCGTTCGGCAGATAGATCAGCAACGCGACCGGCGGGCTCATCTGCGCGTCTGCGGCCAGCGCGATCAAGTCGTTCGCATCCGGTGGACCCTCGATCAGAACGACGTCCGGATTCTGCGCGCGCAGTGCTTCGCGCAGGCTGCGTGCTGAACCTGGACCATGATGCCTGATGCCGAAAACAGTGACGCTCATAACTCTCGACAGGCGCGATACAAATCTTTCCAACCGTCGCGTTCCTTCACGACTGTCTCCAAATACTCCTGCCACACGACCCGATCCTGGACCGGGTCTTTGACGATTGCGCCGATGACGCTGGAAGCAAGATCGGGCGCGCGCAGCCGTCCATCGCCAAAGTGAGCAGCGAGTGACAAGCCGTTATTGATTACCGAGATCGCCTCCGCCGTACTGAGCGTGCCGGTCGGGGATTTGAGCTTTGTTTTTCCGTCAAGTGTCACTCCGCTGCGCAACTCTCGGAAAACTGTTACTACGCGGCGTATCTCTTCGAGCGCGGGTTTCTCGGCAGGCAACTCGAGCGCACGGCCAATCTGCTCGACGCGGCGCTCGACAATCACAACTTCTTCGTCGAGCGTTTCGGGCAAGGGAAGTACGACTGTATTGAAGCGTCGTTTCAGAGCACTCGAGAGCTCGTTGACCCCTCGGTCGCGATTATTCGCAGTTGCGATCAGGTTGAATCCTTTTACTGCCTGCACTTCACTGTTCAGCTCGGGAATCGGCAGAGACTTTTCTGACAAGATCGAGATCAATGTGTCCTGCACGTCGGAAGGAATTCGCGTCAGCTCTTCGACCCGCGCGATCTTGCCGGCCTGCATCGCGAGTTTGACCGGACCAGGAACGAGGGCGTTCATTGATGGTCCCTCCGCGAGCAGGCGTGCATAGTTCCAGCCATAGCGAATCGCTTCCTCGGAAGTCCCGGCCGTGCCCTGCACGATGAGCGTCGAATCTCCGGAGATAGCTGCGGCCAGATGTTCTGAAACCCACGTCTTCGCCGTTCCGGGCACGCCCAACAGCAGCAGCGCGCGATCGGTGGCGAGCGTGGCGATGGCGATCTCGATCGTGCGCTGATTGCCGGTGTATTTCGGTGTGACTTCGAATCCGCTGTCGAGCTTGCCGCCGAGAATGTATTTCGCTACCGCCCAGGGTGACAGTTGCCAGTTTGGCGGTCGCGGTCGCGAGTCAGCGCGGCCGAGCTCCTGCAGCTCTTCCGCAAATTGTTGTTCAGCGTGTTGACGCAAAACTGCGCTCATGAGTTTTGTTCCTTTTCAAAAATTGCACGATGCATGTCGCGGCGAAAGGCGAGCAGCGATAGAAAGTCGTTGATGATTTTGGACCAGCTTGACCACCATTCAGAATCCGTGGGCCAACCGGATGCAAACTCGTCATACAAAGCCGGCGAAACATACCGGGCAAACTGTTTCAAGTCTCGGACGAGATTGCTTTGTTTCTTGACGCTATTAACGACGGCCCGGCTCAACTGATCGCTCCAGCTACTACGATGAACACTCAACAGACGAGATGCATGAATGGCGCTGAGTTCATTGTGCTCAGATCTGAGCGCATCCAGGATCAAAGCTTCGAGTCGAACGGCGGACAAGTAAGCCGCCAGCGCAATCATCTGCGGATAGGTTGGATCGCGCGACATGAATTGGAGTAGCGCTTCAATCCAATCGGGATCGCGATCTCTCCGGGTGGCG
>Ga0105247_10000256_pt1 | contig 49229 bp, 51 predicted proteins | sample KBSS24metaG_FD_81519 | JGI IMG/M metagenome (GOLD analysis project Ga0105247, IMG submission 81519) | Switchgrass rhizosphere microbial communities from Kellogg Biological Station, Michigan, USA - KBS S2-4 metaG | ecosystem: Host-associated > Plants > Roots > Rhizosphere > Soil | place... | reverse complement strand
TTCCAGCCCGGCCGCGGGAAATGGCAGGTGTAGCCGCTCGGGTAGCGCTCGAGGTAATCCTGATGCTCGGGCTCGGCCTCCCAGAAGTCGCCGGCAGGCGTCACCGCGGTGACCACCTTGCCCGGCCACAGTCCTGACGCGTCGACATCGGCGATGGTGTCCAGGGCGACGCGCTTCTGCTCGTCGTCGAGATAGAAGATCGCCGACCGGTAGCTGGCGCCGACGTCGTTGCCCTGCCGGTCTTTGGTGGTCGGATCGTGGATCTGGAAGAAGAACTCCAGCAGGTTGCGGAAGTCGGTCTGCGACGGGTCATAAGTGATCTCGATCGCCTCGGCGTGGCCAGGGTGATTACGGTATGTCGCGTGCGCGTTCTGGCCGCCGGTGTAGCCGACACGCGTGGATACCACGCCGGGCTGCTTGCGGATCAGGTCCTGCATGCCCCAGAAGCAGCCGCCTGCCAGGATCGCCTTCTCGTAGTCGGTCACGCTGTCTCCTTCTCGAATAGAGAGCGGTACTGCCCATATCCTTCCGCCTCGAGGTCGTCGACGCGGATGAACCGCAGCGCCGCCGAGTTGATGCAGTACCTCAGCCCGCCTTCGGCACTCGGCCCGTCGTTGAAGACGTGCCCCAAATGGCTGTCGCCGTGCGCGGAGCGCACCTCGGTGCGAAGCATCAGATGGGAGAAGTCGCGCTCCTCGATCACGTTGTCCGAACCGTCCGGCTCCCGAATGGGCCGGGTGAAGCTGGGCCAGCCGCTGCCGCTGTCGAACTTGTCGACCGAGGCGAACAACGGTTCGCCGGACACCACGTCGACGTAGATGCCCGGTTCGTGGTTGTCCCAGTACTCACCGGTGAACGGCCGCTCGGTGCCGTTCTTCTGGGTCACGTAGTACTGATCGGGCGACAGTGCGCCGACCGCTTCGGGGTTCTTGTTGTATTGCTGCGCCATAGTGCCTTTATAACCGCGTGGCGTGCTCAGTTAATCCGTCCTTGTCGCTACCGTTAATCCATGCGCGCAGCCGCCGTGGTTCTCGCCGCCGGCGTCGTCCTCGCCGGGTGGGGTGCCCCGGCAGCGGCGGCAGACCCGGTTACGCCCCCCGAGGTGGCCAATGCCGAGGGCGTGGTGTTCAAGGACAACCCGGCGCTCATCGATCCGAGGCCGATGCCTGTCGAGTCGTGGAGTCGCGTCAGCAACGATCGCGCATTAGCGGTGCAATTCACCAGCGGCACGCCGGCGTGCAACGGCGTGCACGCGACTACCACCGAGACTGCCGACACTGTCACCGTCGCACTGACCGGCGGTCCGCTGCCCGCACAGGCGGGCCGCATGTGCATCATGCTCGCGCTCACGGGCACACTCGTCGTGCCGCTGCGCAGCCCGCTCGGCGACCGCCAGGTGTTCAGCGCGGCCTAAGGCGCCGAGCGGATCCTGTCGACGAGCACGATGATCTTGCCGGCGACGACTTGCGGCGCGTACAGCATGATGTTGTGGCCGGTGCCGGGAATGATCACGTTTTCGGTCAACAGCGTCTCGGCCAGCAGGCTGTTCGCCTGGTGAATCTGGAACTTCGTGTAGTCGTCGGGCCCCAGGTCCGCCGGTGGCGGGAACTTGTCCGAACTGAGCACGATCGTGGGCACCTTCGGCAAGGGTGGTGCCAGCTTGATACGGGCATACGCGTCGACGGCGAGGAAGCCTTCACCATCGAGTTCCGGTGTCGGTACCCGCGCCGCGCGATTGAACGCGGCGTCCTGCTCGGATCGGCCCAGCCTCGGCAGGAATTCCGACAACGGGTCCACGAGCACGAGACCATTGACCAGCTCGGGATGGGTCCGGGCCAGCAGGTCGGCGATGAGGCCGCCGTACGAATGTGCCGCCACCACCATCGGAGTCGAAAGACCCGCGGCGGCAACGAGTTTGACTATGTCATCGACATCGTCCTGCATCGAGTGTGGTTGCGCGACGGGGGTGGACCGGTCCGACCCGTCCTGGCGGGTGTTGGGCCGGTCGTAGGCGCAGACGCGGGTCGTCTTCGCGACCGTGGGTTGAGTGGCCGTCGGGCTGGGCTGCAGGTTGGCCTGGCCGATGATGTCATAGGGCGACAACCGGATCGGGTCGTCGGTAGCCACGACGACGTTCCACGCCTCGGCGTAACTGCCCTTACCGGGAACGATGAAGATCGTCGGCGATCCGGTGCCCTGGCAGTTCAGGAACAGTCGGCGGCCATCCCCGATGTCGACAAGTCCGGCGAAGTTCTCTTCACGCGGTTGCGCCGCGCAACCAGCGAGGACGGCAAGCGCGAAGACGAGCCCGAGCAGGGCCTTCACGTGCCTGACGATACGACCGACCCTCGACAAAGAAGGGTAGAACGTGTTCTAGTTCTGGGGTGACGAGCAAGACGTTCACCCGCGACGAGCTGGCCACGGCGTTTGAGAAGTTCGAGGCGACGGTGGATCGAGCCGCCCAGACCCGAGACTGGAATCCCTGGGTTGAGCAGTACTCACCCGACGTCACGTACGTCGAACACGCCGCAGGCACCATGCACGGCCGCGACGAGGTGCGGGCCTGGATCTGGAAGACCATGGAGACGTTCCCCGGGAGCTACATGACGTCGTTTCCCTCGCTGTGGTCAGTGATCGACGAGTCGACCGGCCGGATCATCTGCGAGTTGGACAACCCGATGCGCGACCCGGGTGACGGCACGATCATCAGCGCCACCAACATCTCGATCCTCACCTACGCAGGCGACGGCCAATGGTGCCGCCAGGAGGACGTCTACAACCCGCTGCGGTTCGTCTCCGCGGCGAGGAAGTGGTGCCGCAAGGCCGAGCAGCTCGGCACGCTTCCAGACGTGGCCGCGGCGTGGCTGCGCCAGTTCGGAGACCGCAATTGAGCACGAAGCTGGTCATCGGCGCCAACGGTTTCCTCGGCTCGCATGTGACCCGGCAGCTGTTGGCCGACGGTCATGAGGTGCGGGCGATGGTGCGGCCGAACGCCACGACCATCGGGATCGACGACCTCCCCGTAATGCGGCATCACGGCGACATCTGGGACAACGACACACTGCGCGAGGCGATGGCCGGTGTCGACGACGTCTACTACTGCGTGGTCGACACCCGCGGCTGGCTGCGTGATCCGACGCCGCTGTTTCACACCAACGTCGAGGGCACCCGCAACGTGCTCGAAGTCGCTAAGTACGCGAACCTCCAGAAGTTCGTCTTTACCAGCAGCTATGTGACCGTCGGGCGTCGTCGCGGTCACCGCGCCAGCGAGGACGACGTCATCGTCGACCGTGGGCTCACGCCGTACGTCCGGTCCCGCGTGCAGGCAGAGAACATCGTGCTGAAGTACGCGAAGGAGCAGGGCCTGCCCGCCGTTGCGATGTGCGTGTCGACGACGTATGGCAGCGGTGACTGGGGCCGCACCCCGCACGGCGCGATCATCGCCGGCGCGGCGTTCGGAAAACTGCCGTTCGTGATGGACGGCATCGAACTGGAGGCAGTCGGTGTGGAGGACGCGGCGCGCGCCATGATCCTGGCTGCCGACCGCGGTCGCATCGGGGAGCGATACCTGATCTCGGAGAAGATGATCAGTAACGCCGACGTGGTGTGCATCGCGGCGGAGGCGGCCGGAGTTCCAGCTCCCACCAAGTCAATTCCGCTCCCGATGTCATATGCACTGGCCGCGGCGGGCAGCATCAAGGCGAAGCTGCGAGGCACCGACGAGCAGCTTTCACTGGCGTCATTGCGACTCATGCGAGCCGAAGCGCCTCTCGACCACAGCAAGGCGGTCCGCGAATTGGGTTGGGCACCAAGGCCGGTTGAGGAGTCGGTGCGCGAAGCCGCTCGGTTCTGGGCGGGTCTGCGCGATGCCAAGCGGAAGAGCAAGACCGCCTAGTCGTTGATCCGGAACAACGCCATCGCGTTGGCGTCCAGAATTGCATGTGCCTCCGCGGGACCGGTGCCGTCGATGATGTACTCCACGGCTCTGACAAACGTGTCGCCGTCCTCATAGGGGAACTCGGTGCCCAACAAGAGGCGGTCGGCACCGAAAGAGTCGATGGCACAGCGCAATGCCGGTGCGTGGCAATGGCTTACGGTGTCGTACCACAGCCGGTGCACGGCCTGACTTGGCGCCTCCTGGGTGTCAGGTGCCTCCCACGGGACGTGGTCGTCTGCCCGCCGCGGAATCATCGGCAGCGCACCCCCGAGATGCGAGCAGATGATCTTGACCGCGGGATACTTCTGCAGATGTCCGGAGGTGATGAGTTGCATCGCGGCGATGGTGTCCTCGCACGGCGCTCCCACCATCCAGGTGATGTGATGCTCGCTGACCAGCGGCGAGCACGCCCCGTTGCCGACAGGATGTAGATACAGGATCGCGCCGCGCCGGTCGAGTTCGGCGAAGACAGGCTCGAATTCAGGATCGGTGATCGCACGATCAAGAATGCTCGTGTTCATCGTCAGCCCGACCATGCCCAATTCGTCGATAGCCCTCGAAATTTCAGTGAGTGCGGCATCGATGTGCGGCATCGGTGTGGCCGCGAACGCGCGGAACCGATCCGGATGTGTCGACACCAGCGCGGCGTACTCGTCGTTGACGTAGCGTGCCGCGGCAGCGGTGCGGGCTTCGTCGTCGCCGTAGGGTAATTGCGGCGCGGCGGAGAGCACTTGGACGTCGATGCCTGCGCGATCCATCAACCGCAGCCGTGCGTCGATTTCCGCGCCACCGCTCGCGCCGATGCCACGTTGTGTCGCGGTATCGGACCGGCCGAGGCCGACGAGCATGTCGAGATAGGCGTCGGTCCAGTAGTGCGCGTGCACGTCGATACGCATGTCTGTCAACGGTATTCGCTGAACGGCGCGCCGACCAACGTTTAGTCGGTAGCTTCCAACACTGATTCGAGACTAGCGTCGATTGGTGTGACCGAGAAACTGCACGTCGATCTGTCCGGACCACCGCAGACGATGCTGGCCACGTTCTACGCCAAGGCGCTGGACGCCGACCTCCCGAGGCCGATTCTGGGCGACCGGTTCGCCAAGGAGATCGTCGACCGCATTGACTACGACTGGAAGAGGACCGCGATCACGGCGGCGAACTCACCGTCGGTGACCACTCGCTCCGCGCACTTCGACAACTGGGTGCGCCAGTTCTTGGCCGTGACGCCCGAGGCCGTCGTCCTGCATTTGGGCTGCGGCCTGGACGCCAGGTTCTTCCGGCTGGACCCGGGGCCGGGCGTCGAGTGGTACGACGTCGACTACCCCGACGTAGCGGACCTCCGCAGGCAGCTCTATCCGCCCCGCGACCACTACCACGTGTTAGCCGCCTCGGTCACCGACCCGGGCTGGTTCGCCGAGCTCCCCAGCGGCCGCCCGACGTTGATGATCGGTGAGGGCCTGACCATGTACCTCACCAAGGAAGACGGCGTGGCGCTGCTTCGCCGAGTCGTCGAGCACGCCCCATCCGGGGAGTTGCAGTTCGACGCGTTCAACCGGCTTGGCATCAAGGCGCAGTGGACGAATGCCGTGGTGCGGCGCGCTGGAGCGACCCTGTCGTGGGGCATCGATGGGCCCGACGACATCATCGAGGCGGTGCCGGGCGTGCGGTTGCTGGCCTGGGCCTCGCCCTTCGACGATCCCGTTTTCCAGGACATCGCGTGGTACTACCGCGTGATGGCCAAGGTGATGTCCGCGGTGCCGGCCCTTCGCTACATGGCGCAGTACCACCGCTACGCCTTCTGAGCGCGGATACCCAGGACGGGTTGGCGCCGTCGCCCTTGTCCCCACCCTGCGGCCCATGGCCACCGGCCACGCTCGTCGGCCCACACCAACTGCAGTGCCCGAATGTCCGGGCCGCCGAGCGCCACAGCGAAATTCATGTGCGCATCGGGATGATCCACCTCGACGATCTCGAGCAGCGGCCCGGCGCCGACGGCGATGTGCACCCCTGGCGCGAGGTCGCGACCGGCCATGGCGGCGCCGGCGACATCGTTCAACAAGCCTGCCGCACCCTCCGGCGACAGGCCGGTCACCAACAGTTCCGGTAGGCCGCGGTCGTGTAGCCCGATCGTGTAGGCGTATGGCAGTCGATCGTCTTCGACGCCCTGCACCGCCCATCCGTGTATTCGAATCGTCGCGCGGAGTTCGTCGAGATATTCCTCAGTGGTGCTGTTGGGGTTGTCGCACTGCCAGCACATGGCCGCACCTTCCTGTCGTCGTTACGACCAGCTTGTGCTTGGGGTCCGACAATTGTGGGCGCAGAACCGGTTCGCTCACGCAGCCCTCGACCGGATGCCGAGCACGGGTTGCCGTCGTCGCCCATCGCAGAATGCGGCTGACCACGGCCAGCGGCCGCGGCCATCCGCCCACACCAACTGCAGCGCGCGAGTTTCTGGGCCGCCGAACGCAACTGCGAATTTGAGGTGCGCGTCGGGGTGCTTCATTTCGACGATCTCGATGAGTGGTCCGGCCGGTAGCTTGATCTGCTGGCCTGGTGTCAAGGTGCTGCCCGTCACGGCATCACGGGCCACTGCGTTCAGAAGGCGCGTCGCCCGTTGCGGAGATACGGCGGTGATCAACAGTTCGGACAGCCCCCAGTCATGGAGTCCGATCGTGTACGCGAACGGGGTCTGGTTGCTCTCGACGTACTGCACCATCCAGCCGTGCCTGCGAATCGTCTCGCGCACCTCGTCGAAGTGGTCCTCGATGGTGCGATCGGGGTTGTCGCATTGCCAGCACATGGCGCCCTTCCTTCAGTCGTAGCTGCGGCCAGCTTTCCCCTCGGGTCCGACAAGTTGGGCTAGTGCCAGAATCGGACGGTGTCCACAGCAGGTCTTATCAACGGTCGCGTCTCGAACTGGTTCACCGAATACCCGCCACTGCGGCCGCCGTTGCCCGGTAACCGCGACGCCGACGTGTGCATCGTCGGCGCCGGCTACACAGGGCTGTGGACGGCGTACTACCTGAAGCGGGCCGATCCGTCGCTGCGCATCGTCCTGTTGGAGGCCCGCTTCGCAGGCTTCGGCGCGTCGGGACGAAACGGCGGCTGGCTGTCGGGGCTGGTGCCCGGGGACCGCAACCGGATGGCGCAGCTGCACGGCCGCGACCGCGTGGTGGCGTGGCAGCGGGCGCTCAACGATGCCGTCGACGAGGTGATCGACGTCGCGGCGGCCGAACGCATCGACGCCGGCGTCGTCAAGGGCGGCACCATGCAGATCGCCCGCAACCCCGCGCAGGCGTCGCGGCTGGCAGCCGAGATCGACGAGGAATTGAGCTGGAAGATCGACGGCATCACACCGTTGACGAAAGCCGAAGCAGCCGAACGGATTCGGTTCGACGGCATGGTGTCGGCCTACCACACGCCGCACTGTGCACGGATCCAACCCGCTGCGCTGGCGCGCGGTCTAGCCGAGACCGTCGAGCGGCTCGGCATCGACATCTACGAGAACTCGCCGGTTACCGCGATCGAGTCGGGCCGCGCGATGACCCAACGCGGGACCGTGAGCGCGCCCATCGTGCTGCGCGCAACGGAGGGCTTCACCGCGCGCATGCGAGGGCTGCGCCGCCGCTGGCTTCCGATGAACAGCTCGATGATCGCCACCGATCCGATTCCCGACAGCGTCTGGGCATCGATCGGCTGGCAGGGCCGCGAAACCGTCGGTGACACCGCGCACGGCTTCTTCTACGCGCAGCGCACGGTCGACGACCGGATCGCGATCGGCGGTCGCAGCGTGCCGTACCGATATGCCTCTCGCACCGACGTCGACGGTCGGGTGCCCGAACGCACCATCGAGCACCTGACTGCGACGCTGCACTCGATCCTGCCGCAGGTCAGGAACATTCCGATCGCGCACGGCTGGTGTGGAGTGCTGGCCGTTCCGCGCGACTGGGAGGCCAGCATCGTGCTCGACAAGGCGACGGGTCTCGGATGGGCGGGCGGATACGTCGGGCACGGCGTCACCGCCACCAACCTCGCAGGCCGCACACTGGCCGACCTCGTGCTGGATCAGCGCAGCCCGCTCACCGAACTGCCGTGGGTCGACCACCGGTCACGGAACTGGGAACCCGAACCGCTGCGCTGGATAGGTGTGCGAGGCATGTACCTCGCCTACAAAGCCGCGGACTGGCACGAGGGACGCGGCCGTCGGACGACCTCACCCATCGCAGTGGTCGCCGACAGGATCGCAGGCCGCCCGCATTGACCCGCTTCGGGCGCGGACCGGAAGAAAAGCCGGGTCTGAACATGTTGCGCTTGAGTGATTGGGTAACCATCGGCGTCAGGAGAAAGAGATGTCCAATCGACCCGTACTCGAGCCCACCGCATCCCATCCCATCACCGTCGAACCGACGGGCAAGCACGTGACCGTGCGCGTGAACGGCGAGTTGGTGGCGGACACCGACAAGGCGCTGACGCTGCAGGAGTCCACGTATCCGGCAGTGCAATACATCCCGCTGGGCGACGTCGTGCAGGACAGGCTGACGCGCAGTGACACCGAGACCTACTGCCCGTACAAGGGCGACGCGAGCTACTACAACGTCGTCACCGAGGGCGGCACCGTGGACGATGCGATCTGGACCTACGAGAAGCCGTACCCGGCGGTCGGCGAGATCGCCGGTCACGTCGCGTTCTATCCGGACAAGGCCGACATCGCGGTCGCATAGCCTGGTGTGGTGCACAGCGCGGACGTGACGAGCACCAGAAGCGTTTCGGTCAGTGTCCGGTTCGATGGACCGGTGAGCCCGGGTATGACGCTGTCACCGTTGCGCCGCGGCCGGGGCGACCCGTGCTACCACGACGAAGAGGGTGCGATCTGGCGCACCAGCCTGATGCGCAGCGGATCGGTCACGGCGCGGATCACGAAGCCGACTCCCGATACCGTCGGCTGCGAGGCATGGGGAACGGGCGCAACGGAATTCATTGAAACACTGCCCGCGCTGCTGGGGGCGGACGACGACGCGTCGGGATTCGCCCCGCAAGAGCCGACGATAGCCGCGTTGCACCGACGGATGCCGCATCTGCGGCTCGGCCGCACCGACCGCGTGCTGGAGGCACTTGTCCCTGCCGTGCTGGAGCAGCGGGTGTACGGCATGGACGCGCGTCGCGCGTGGCGCGCGCTGGTGACCAGGTTCGGGGCACCGGCGCCAGGTCCCGCGCCGCCCCACATGCGGGTGCCGCCCTCGGGCGACGTGTGGCGGCGCATCCCGTCGTGGGAGTTTCACCGCGCCAACGTCGACCCCGGCCGGGCCCGGACTATCGTCGGCTGTGCGCAGCGAGCCGACTCGCTCGAACGGCTGGTCAATCGAGAGCCGGAGCAGGCACGGGCGGCGCTGATGTCACTGCCAGGTGTGGGCGAGTGGACCGCCGCCGAGACCGCGCAGCGTGCGTTCGGCGACGCCGACGCGTTGTCCGTCGGTGACTACCATCTCGCCGCGATGGTCGGCTGGCGGCTGCTTGGCGAGCCCATCGACGACCCGGCAATGGTGGAGCTGCTCGAGCCGTTGCGGCCGCATCGGCACCGCGCGGTCCGGCTACTGGAGGCCACCGGGCCTGCGCACGCGCCGCGCCGGGCAGCGCGTCAGGCGATTCCCAATTTGCGCGCCATCTGACGGTGATTACCGCCAATGGCCGCCGGGTACACGTCGCGCATGACTGAATTCACGATCCCTGGCTTGTCCGAGAAGACGGCTAACGAGGTCGCCGACATCCTGCAGAAGCAACTGAGCACGTACAACGATCTGCATCTGACGCTCAAGCACGTGCACTGGAATGTGGTCGGCCCGAACTTCATCGGCGTCCACGAGATGATCGATCCGCAGGTCGAAAAAGTGCGCGCGTATGCGGACGAGTCGGCCGAGCGCATCGCTACGCTCGGCAAGTCGCCGCAGGGCACGCCTGGCGCGATCATCAAGGACCGTACCTGGGACGACTACTCCGTCGGCCGCGATACCGTGCAGGCCCACTTGGCGGCGCTCGACCTGGTGTACACGGGCGTGATCGAAGACATCCGCAAGGCCATCCATCGCGTCGGCGACCTCGACTCCGTCACCGAGAACATCCTCGAGGAACACGCCGCTGAGCTGGAGAAGTTCCAGTGGTTCGTGCGCGCCCACCTGGAGAACGCCGGCGGTCAGCTGGCGAATGAAGGCGCGCGGACCGAGCGGGCCGCTGCAACCAAGGCCAAGAAGAAGGCACCGGTCAAATAGCCGGCCTTGACCTAAACCAAAGTTGAGGTGTCACTCTCGGTGGCATGACGACGTGGATATGTGACGGATGCGGCGTCGAGCACACGGATTCCGACGTCCGACCGCCGGAGAACGGCTGCGTATTCACCTCCGAAGTGGTGTCCATGGAGGAGCGCGGCGATCTGGGGCCGCACGGCACGTGGACGACGTTGGCTGAACTGGCCGCCCAGCCCCATCAGACCGAGCACGTTGACCACGGCCGTGGCGTGCACAGCCTGCGGCGGGTGCCTCGATTCGCCATCGGGCACAGGACATTTGTCGTGCAGACCGGTCACGGAAACCTGCTTTGGGATGCGCCGGGCTACCTCGATGACGACATCGTGAGCCTGGTGCGCGGGCTGGGCGGCGTCGCGGTGATCGCGGCCAGCCATCCGCACATGTTCGGCGCGCAACTGAGCTGGAGTAGGGAGTTCGGCGATGTACCCGTGTACGTCAACGCCCTTGACCAGGAGTGGTTGCCTCGTACCGACCCGGTGATCGAACTCTGGAAGGAACAGGTCGAACCGCTGCCCGGTGTCCGGCTGATCCACGTCGGCGGACATATGCGCGGCAGCTGTGTGGCGTTGACCGCCGACGGAACGCTGCTCGTCGGTGACACCATCTCCGGTGGGCTGGCCCGCGACTGGGTGTCGTTCCAGCGCAACTTTCCCAGGCACGTGCCGCTGTCGCCTGCGGTGGTGCGACGCATCGTTGATCGGCTCGAACCGTTCGACTACGACCGGCTCTACACCCTTGGCGGCGACGAGGTCGACCGGGACGCCAAGGGGGTAGTGCGCCGGTCTGCCGAGACCCACATTCACTGGGCCAGTGGCGATTTCGACCACCTGACCTGACGGGTTCACCTGGCGCTGGATTACTCTAGGACGTCGTCGCGTACCGGACGGTCGGTCAGTTCCACCTCGGCGACGCCTGCAATTGCCGCGCCACCCAGCGGTGCCGGGCCGCCGTCGCTGCTGGAGAAGGCGACGTCGGTGAACGGCGACACCGACCACGGACACCTGCCCGTGCAATACCCACCACCTTGGCGATCTCGACACTCGTGCAGCGACTGAAAGGTCACACCGCCGGCCGTTGAGGTGGCGTGTGTGGTTGGCATGGCCGAAGCCTCCGCCGAGATCAGGCTGGTTGCGCGCAAAACGGGGAGAACCGTTGGTTAACTCTGATCTCGACGGTGCGGGGGACCACCGCGTTCTTCGATTGACTTTTCGTCGGGCATGCGCTGCCGAAGACTGTCATAGATCGGCGGGGATCCCGCGACGTACGCGGCGAACACCGCCGCTGCGGTCGCGGCCATCATCGGCACGAGCGACTCGGTCGTCGCCGTCATCTCGGTCACCAGCACCATCCCCGTCACGGGCGCGCGCACGGTAGCCGCGAAGAACGCCGCCATTCCGACGATCGCCATCGGAACCGTCAACTGCGTTGCGTCTCCGGGCCATACGGCGTCGAAGCCTCCGACGAACAGCACTCCCCACAGCGCACCCACGGCGAGCAGCGGCGCGAATATTCCGCCGGGCACAGCAGCCGAGTACGACAATGGGCCCGCGATGAACCGCACCGCAAGGTAGCCGATGACGGCGGAAAGAACGAACTGGTGTCCGCCGAGGATTCCTTGTGTCAGGGGGTCGCCGCCGCCGACCGCGAGCGGGTACGCGAACATCGCGAGCCCGATGATGGCACCGATGACGGCCGCTTTCGCCAGGGTCGGGACTCGGCGGATCGCTGCGACGTGGTCGAGGAACCACAACAGCAACCGGTTGTACACGGCACCCAGACCTCCGGTCAGGAATCCGAAGACGACGAAAAGCGGCAACCATGCGAGAGCTGGAGCGCCGAAGGTTTCGACATGAAAGTCGGCGTGGTTTCCCAGGATCAGCCGAGAACAGCTCACGGCTGCGACAGCCGAAAACAGTGTCGCCAGTACGGTTTTCACCCGAAACGACTTCGTGACCTCCTCGAGGGTGAAAAGGGTGCCGCCGATAGGTGCATTGAACGCGACAGCGAGGCCGGCCCCGCCCAATGCCGTCTGCATCATCCTGACCTCGGGATCGGGCAGCCGGGCGCGCCGCCCCGCTTCGGCGCCGATCGCCGCGCCCATGTGGACCGTCGGCCCCTCCCTGCCCAACACAAGCCCCGATCCGATGCTCAACACACCACCGATGAACTTCGCCGGGAGCAAGCGGATGAGCGGCAGCCGAGCTTCTCCCCGAAAGACCGCCTCGACATGCTGGATACCGCTTCCAGCAGCCAGCGGCTCCCACCGCACGATGAGGGCGGCAAGGGTTGCGCAGGCCGCGACGGCAGCCATCGGGACCAGCCAGCCTGGTCCCGGTAGCCTGTGCGCCCAGTCGACGAAGTCGATGCGCAGGTCATCGGCTGTCTGCAAGCACCACCGGAACGCGCCGCCAACGAAGCCGATGAGCACACCCGCGACGATCGCCGTAACGCAGATGTGTACCGAACCCCGCATCGAATCGTCGGGCTGATCAGGGCCCGGTGTCGGTGCCGTCATCGTGCTGCGCGAATCAATCCGTGTGGACGGCGATCGTCCCTGCCGCGATGATGCACGAGCAACCGTTCTCCTTCACCGCCAGATTGCCGGGTCCAGTCTCGCAGATCGCTGTCCGCGGTTTCGTTACGTGCGGCGCTCGATGCCAAGTATCCGGCACGCAGTAAATCGGGTACCTCGGTACTCATGCCCGCGGTTGCCGGCTCCCATAACGTGCGTCTTATCAGGCACTTCAGAGAGGAAACGGTTGCCATGACTGCACGCATCGCTATCGTGGCTGCGCTGGCGCAGACGACATCAGCACCGCGCCGCCGCGCGACGGCCGAGATCAAGACGTCGAATCGGCGGTTCCGGCGCCGGCGATCGGAGACTCAACAGTAGGTGGTGACGCGGGCGATGATCGCGGCCTTGCCGTCCTCGCCGACCGCCCGCGCCTCCGCTACCCCGCTGCTGCGTCCGACGTGCAAAGCGGTTCCCTCGTAACGGGATTCGGCGCCGCTAGGAACGGTACAGAACTGCCGCAGGAAGTTCACGCGGAGCGACGCGGTGTGCAACGGCTCATCTTCGCGGCCGGCGTTGACGGCGGCCGAGCCGACCAGCTCCAGCGCCATCGCCGACACTCCACCGTGCACGATGCCGAGGCTGTTGTTGAGCACAGGATCCGGATCCTGTACGAGCACCTTCGCCGCGCCGCCGCTCTCGGCGACCCGAACCGCCATCCGCTCGGCGAGCGAACCGGGAGGCAGCGGTCCGGTCGGTCCGGTGGGCCATTTGGCGAGATGGCCGGGAGCCTGGATGTAGAACGAGCGCACGGTGGCGGTCGCAATCACGGAGTCGCGGTGCGTGATTTCGCACAAGCCGAGCGCATTCGGACCCTTGCGCCCACACGATCGCGCGGTGGCGACCACCGGGTCGTCCGGTGCCGCTGCGATCTGCGCCAGCGCGTCCGCGAGCTCGAGCGACAACTCGCTGCTCACCGTCCACTCACTGGGCCCGCGGCGGTGATGGTTGACCAATCCACCGACGTGGTCCACCAGCATCGCCAGCGCGGCGACGGTCGGCTGACCGGACAGCGGGTTGGTCATTCCGCCCGCGGGAATGGACGCGATGCACCGCTGCGGCCTTCCTTGGACGTCACGATGCCGAACCGGCCCAGCGGCGTGTTCAGCGGATGTGACATCGCCGTCAAGGGTGACGTGCACGAGGCTGGGCATATACCCCTAGGGGGTATATAGTGGCGGCCATGACCGAGGTCAACCACTCGCAGCATCAGATGCACGTCGACCACGAAGAGCACGGTCACGGCGGTCACGGGGATCACGTCGCGCAGTTCCGCAGGCTGTTCTGGACCATGCTCGTGCTCGCCGTCCCGACGGTCGCGCTGTCGGGCATGTTCGCGATGATCCTCGGCTACTCCGTACCTGCCTTCCCCGGATCACGATGGGTGTCGCCACTGCTCGGCACTGTGATGTACGTGTGGGGCGGTCGGCCGTTCCTCACCGGAGCGATCAGTGAAATCCGTTCCCGCACGCCGGGGATGATGCTGCTGATCGGCCTCGCGATCACGGTCGCGTTCATCTCGTCGTGGGGTGCCAGCCTCGGCGTGCTGCCACACAACCTCGACTTCTGGTGGGAACTGGCGCTGCTGATCGTGATCATGCTGCTGGGCCATTGGATCGAGATGCGGTCGGTGGCGCAGACCACGTCGGCGCTGGACTCGCTGGCGGCGCTGCTGCCCGACGAGGCCGAGCGCGTGACCCCCGAGGGCACAGAGACGGTCGCACCGTCGGAGTTGCGGGTCGACGACATCGTGATCGTGCGGCCCGGGGGCAGCGTGCCAGCCGACGCGGTGATCGTCGAGGGTGCCGCCGAGATGGACGAGTCGATGGTGACCGGCGAATCCCGGACTGTGCGCCGCGGCGTGGGCGACTCGGTGGTCGCGGGCACCGTCGCCACCGACTCCGGGTTGCGCGTCAAGGTGACCGCCGTCGGCGACGACACCGCGTTGGCGGGCATCCAGCGGCTTGTCACCGAGGCGCAGAACTCCTCGTCACGGGCGCAACGGCTCGCCGACCGGGCGGCCGCATGGCTGTTCTGGTTCGCCCTCGGAGCGGCGGTCGTCACCGCCGTGGTGTGGGGCTTCCCGGGCCTCGGGGGTCAGCCCTCTGAGGCCGTCATCCGCACCATCACGGTGCTGGTGATCGCCTGCCCGCACGCCCTAGGCCTGGCGATTCCGCTTGTGGTGTCCATCGCGACCGAGCGCGCCGCCCGCGGTGGGGTGCTGATCAAGGATCGGCTGGCGCTGGAGAGCATGCGCACGGTCGGCGCGGTGCTGTTCGACAAGACCGGCACGCTGACCAAGGGCGAGCCCACGGTCACGGCTGTAGCCGCCGCGGGCCGCTTCTCTGAAGACGACGTGCTGGCGATCGCGGCCGCCGCCGAGTTCGACTCCGAGCATCCGCTGGCCAAGGCCATCGTCGAAGCCGCTCACCGCAGAGAGCTGACGGTGCCTGCGTCGTCGGAGTTCATCTCGGCACCCGCCGTCGGCGTGACGGCGCGGGTCGACGGCAGGACCGTGCGGGTCGGTGGGCCCCGTCTGCTCGAGGAGGCCGACCTTGCCGAACTGCCCGAGGCGAAGACGTGGCGTCATGACGGCGCGATCATCCTGCACGTGCTCTTGGAAGAGGACGGAGCCGGCCTATCCGTCGCGGGAGCGCTGGCGCTGGCCGACGAGGTGCGTGAGGAATCCCGGCAGGCCGTCGACGCCCTGCACAAGCTCGGCATCCAGGTGGTGATGATCACCGGCGACGCACAGGCGGTCGCGGAATCGGTCGCCACCCAGCTGGGCATCGACCGGGTGTTCGCCGGGGTGCGGCCCGAGGACAAGGCTGCCAGGGTGGCGCAGCTGCAGGATGAGGGCCTGAAGGTGGCGATGGTCGGGGACGGCGTCAACGATGCGCCAGCGCTCGCGCAGGCCGACGTCGGCATCGCGATCGGCGCAGGCACCGACGTGGCGATCGCCTCAGCGGGCGTGATCCTGGCCAGCTCGGACCCGCGCTCGGTGCTATCGGTCATCCAGCTGTCGAAGGCGGCGTATCGCAAAATGAAGCAAAACCTTTGGTGGGCCGCCGGATACAACTTGATCGCGGTGCCTCTCGCGGCCGGTGTGCTTGCGCCAATCGGCTTCGTCATGCCGATGTCGGTCGGAGCGATCTTGATGTCGATCTCGACGGTCGTGGTGGCGCTGAACGCTCAGTTGCTTCGACGCCTGGATTTGCGTCCCGAGGCCAGCGTGCAGGCCATTCTCTAAGAATCTGACTAGGCTTTTCGCAAACGAATGCGACGCAATCGCCGCAGCGCACACACTTGGGTGTCCATCACAGCAAACATAGTTCAGGAATGGACCAAAGATGTGATCTACCACTCACGAGACAGGCAGTACCGCAACCTCGTCGAAAGTTCAACAGCGGCAACGTTATTCAATTGTTATAGGAGCCGAATCCTCGGCAGAGCCAATCCCCGCGAAGAGTATAGTTAGGTTCGACTAAGTTGGCATGTCAGGCGGTGTTTGTCATATCGTTTTCTCCACTTGTGGCGAGTGGGATAGGGCCATCGTTCGATGCTGCACGAAGGCACCTCCATCGCCGGTCCGGCTAATTGCCGTCGCTGACGGCTGCCTAGCACAAGCTTCACGAAGGGTCAGGTGGGAATGGCGCCCAGCAGTCAAGGGCTGTACAACCCCGCGTTCGAACATGACGCGTGTGGCGTGGCGATGGTGGCCGACATGCATGGCCGCCGCAGCCGCGACATCGTCGACAAGGCCATAACGGCCCTGGTCAACCTGGAGCACCGCGGTGCCCAGGGCGCTGAACCGCACACCGGCGACGGTGCAGGCATCCTGCTGCAGGTCCCCGACGAGTTCCTGCGTGCCGTCGTCGAATTCGACCTGCCCGAATACGGCAGCTACGCCACCGGCATTGCGTTCCTGCCGCAGTCCTCCAAGGACGCAGCGACCGCCTGTGAGGCCGTGGAGAAGATCGCCGAAGCCGAAGGCCTCGAGGTGCTCGGCTGGCGCGAGGTCCCGACCGACGAGTCGTCGCTGGGCGCCCTGGCCCGCGACGCGATGCCGACCTTCCGGCAGCTGTTCCTCGCCGGCGCCACGGGCATGGATCTCGAGCGCCGCGCGTACGTCGTGCGCAAGCGGGCCGAGCACGAGCTCGGCACCAAGGGACCCGGTCAGGACGGCCCCGGCCGCGAGACCGTTTACTTCCCAAGCCTTTCCGGTCAGACGTTCGTCTACAAGGGCATGCTGACCACGCCGCAGCTCAAGGCGTTTTACCTTGACCTGCAAGACGATCGGCTCACCAGCGCGCTGGGCATCGTGCACTCGCGGTTCTCGACGAACACGTTCCCGTCGTGGCCACTGGCCCACCCATTCCGGCGGATCGCCCACAACGGCGAGATCAACACCGTCACCGGCAACGAGAACTGGATGCGGGCGCGCGAAGCGTTGATCAGCACCGACGTGTTCGGGTCCGGGGCCGCGGCGAGCCGCGACAAGGGCAAGAGCCTCGACAAGATCATCCCGGTCTGTACGCCGGGCGCCTCGGACACCGCGCGCTTCGACGAGGTGCTCGAACTGCTGCACCTCGGGGGCCGCAGCCTGCCGCACTCCGTGCTGATGATGATCCCCGAGGCATGGGAGCGCAACGAGTCGATGGACCCGGCGCGCCGGGCGTTCTACGAGTACCACGCGTCGTTGATGGAGCCTTGGGACGGCCCGGCGTCCATGACGTTCACCGACGGCACCGTGATCGGCGCGGTGCTGGACCGCAACGGCCTTCGCCCGTCACGCATTTGGGTCAGTGCCGACGGTCTGGTGGTGATGGCGTCCGAGGCCGGCGTGCTCAACCTCGATCCATCCACCGTGGTGAAGAAGATGCGGCTGCAGCCCGGCCGGATGTTCCTGGTCGATACCTCCAAGGGCCGCATCGTGTCCGACGAAGAAATAAAGTCCGAACTCGCAGCTGGGGTTCCCTACCAGCAGTGGCTCGACGCAGGCCTGTTCAAGCTCGATGACCTGCCGCCCGGCGACTACGTCCGGATGCCGCATCACCGGGTTGTGTTGCGGCAGCAGATCTTCGGCTACACCTACGAGGAGCTCAACTTGTTGGTAGCGCCCATGGCGCGCACCGGCGCCGAACCGCTCGGCTCCATGGGCACCGACACCCCGGTCGCCGTGCTGTCACAGCGGCCGCGGATGCTCTACGACTACTTCCAGCAGTTGTTCGCCCAGGTCACCAACCCGCCGCTGGACGCCATTCGCGAAGAGGTGGTGACCAGCCTGCAGGGCACCGTCGGGCCCGAGGGCGACCTGCTCAACCCAAACGCCGACTCGTGTCGACAGATCGTGTTGACACAGCCGATCCTGCGCAACGCCGAGCTCTCGAAGCTGATCTGCGTCGATCCCGATCACGAGATCCGCGGCCACAAGCACGGCATGCGCGCCGCGGTGATTCGCTGTCTGTACCCGGTCAACCGCGGCGGGCAGGGCCTCAAGGAGGCGCTCGACAATGTGCGGGCGAAGGTGTCGGCCGCCATCCGCGACGGCGCGCGCATCATCGTGCTGTCCGACCGCGAATCAGACGAGTCGATGGCGCCCATCCCGTCGCTGCTGAGCGTTTCGGCCGTGCACCACCACCTTGTTCGCGACCGAACCCGCACCCAGGTCGGCCTGGTCGTGGAGGCGGGTGACGCCCGCGAGGTTCACCACATGGCATGCCTGGTGGGCTTCGGCGCCGCCGCGATCAACCCGTACATGGCGTTCGAGTCGATCGAGGACATGGTCGACCGCGGCGTGATCACCGGCATCACAAGCGACAAGGCGAAGGCAAACTACGTCAAGGCGGCAGGCAAGGGCGTGCTGAAGGTGATGTCGAAGATGGGCATCTCCACGCTGGCCTCCTATACCGGCGCCCAGCTGTTCCAGGCGATCGGCATCAGCCAGCAGCTGCTCCACGAGTACTTCACCGGGCTGACGTGCCCGGTCGGCGGCATCGAACTCGATGACATCGCCGATGACGTCGCCACCCGTCACTCGCTCGCGTACCTTGACCGACCCGACGAGTGGGCGCACCGCGAGCTAGAGGTCGGCGGCGAGTATCAGTGGCGCCGTGAGGGTGAGTACCACCTGTTCAACCCGGACACGGTGTTCAAGCTGCAGCACTCGACGCGCACCGGGCAGTACTCGATCTTCAAGGAGTACACCAAGCTGGTCGACGACCAGAGCGAGAAGATGGCGTCGCTGCGCGGCCTGCTGAAGTTCAAGGACGGCGTTCGCCCGCCGGTGCCGTTGGACGAGGTGGAGCCGGCCAGCGAGATCGTCAAGCGCTTCTCGACCGGTGCGATGAGCTACGGCTCGATCTCCGCCGAGGCGCATGAGACGCTGGCAATCGCGATGAACCGCCTTGGCGGGCGGTCGAATTCGGGTGAGGGCGGCGAGCACGTCAACCGCTTCGACTGCGACGAGAACGGCGACTGGCGGCGCAGCGCGATCAAGCAGGTGGCGTCGGCGCGGTTCGGTGTCACCAGCCACTACCTGACCAACTGCACAGACATCCAGATCAAGATGGCTCAGGGTGCGAAACCCGGTGAGGGCGGCCAGCTTCCGGGTAACAAGGTGTATCCGTGGGTGGCCGAGGTGCGGCACTCCACACCGGGTGTCGGCCTGATCTCTCCGCCGCCGCACCACGACATCTACTCGATCGAGGATCTGGCGCAGCTGATCCACGACCTTAAGAACGCCAACCCTCAGGCACGTGTGCACGTCAAGCTGGTCAGCGAGAACGGCGTCGGCACGGTCGCCGCGGGTGTGTCGAAGGCACACGCTGACGTGGTGCTGATCTCAGGCCACGACGGAGGCACCGGTGCGACGCCGCTGACGTCGCAGAAGCACGCGGGTGCGCCGTGGGAGCTCGGCCTGGCCGAGACGCAGCAGACGCTGCTGCTCAACGGATTACGCGACCGGATCGTCGTTCAGGTCGACGGCCAGCTCAAAACCGGCCGTGACGTCGTGATCGCCGCGTTGCTCGGCGCGGAGGAGTTCGGGTTCGCGACAGCGCCCCTGGTGGTGTCCGGCTGCATCATGATGCGGGTGTGCCACCTCGACACCTGCCCGGTCGGCGTCGCCACCCAGAATCCGGTGCTGCGGCAGCGGTTCACCGGCAAACCGGAGTTCGTCGAAAACTTCTTCATGTTCATCGCCGAGGAAGTCCGGGAAGTGATGGCCCAGTTGGGCTTCCGGACCGTCAACGACATGGTCGGCCAGGTCGGCTCGCTGGACACCACGAGGGCCGCGGAGCACTGGAAGGCCTACAAGCTGGACCTGTCGCCGGTGCTGTACGAGCCCGAGTCGGCGTTCATGAACCAGGACCTGTACTGCAGCTCGCGTCAGGACCACGGCCTGGACAAGGCGCTGGATCAGCAGCTGATCGTGATGAGCCGGGAGGCTCTCGATTCGGGAACGCCGGTGAGGTTCGCCGCCGCGATCGCGAACACCAACCGCACCGTGGGCACGATGCTCGGCCACGAGCTGACGAAAGCCTATGGTGGGCAGGGACTTCCCGACGGCACCATCGACATCACGTTCGACGGGTCGGCGGGCAACAGCTTCGGCGCGTTCGTGCCGAAGGGCATCACCCTTCGCGTGTACGGCGACGCCAACGACTATGTCGGCAAGGGCCTTTCGGGCGGCCGCATCGTGGTGCGCCCATCGGACGATGCGCCGGCGGACTACGTCGCCGAGAAGAACATCATCGCAGGCAATGTGATCCTGTTCGGCGCCACCAGCGGCCAGGTGTTCCTGCGCGGTGTGGTGGGCGAGCGGTTCGCGGTCCGCAACTCCGGCGCGCACGCGGTCGTCGAAGGTGTCGGCGACCACGGCTGTGAATACATGACTGGCGGCAAGGTCGTCATCCTCGGGCCCACCGGACGTAACTTCGCGGCGGGCATGTCGGGCGGCGTTGCGTATGTGTACGACCCCGCGGACGCACTGGGTGAGAACCTCAACGCGGAGATGGTCGACCTAGATGAGATGGACGAGGACGACATCGACTGGCTCCGCGGAATGGTCCAGGCCCACGTCGATGCGACGGATTCGGCAGTGGGACAACGCATCCTGTCCGAGTGGGAGAACGAGCTGAAGAATTTTGTGAAGGTGATGCCGCGCGACTTCAAGCGGGTGCTCGTGGCGATTGCGGAGGCCGAACGCACCGGCTCAGATGTCGACGAGGCGATCATGGCGGCTGCCAATGGCTGATCCCAAGGGCTTCCTCAAGTACACAAAGCGCGAGACCCCGCAACGGCGGCCGGTCCCGCTGCGTTTGCTCGACTGGAAAGAGGTGTACGAGGACTTCTCCCACGACGTGCTGCGCGATCAGGCGGCGCGGTGTATGGACTGCGGTATCCCGTTCTGTCACAACGGGTGTCCACTCGGAAACCTCATCCCTGAGTGGAATGACCTGGTGCGCACCGACCGTTGGCGCGATGCGATCGAACGGCTGCACGCCACCAACAACTTCCCGGAGTTCACCGGTCGGCTGTGCCCGGCGCCGTGTGAGGGCTCGTGCGTGCTCGGCATCAACCAGGATCCGGTGACCATCAAGCAGGTCGAGGTCGAGATCATCGACAACGCCTTCGACCGGGGCTGGGTCGTTGCGTTACCGCCCGACAAGCGGACCGGCAAGACCGTCGCCGTCGTCGGATCCGGGCCCGCAGGTCTGGCCGCAGCTCAACAGCTGACCCGCGCAGGCCACACCGTCACGGTGTTCGAGCGCGACGACCGCATCGGCGGCCTGCTGCGCTACGGCATCCCCGAGTTCAAGATGGAAAAGCGCCACATCGACCGGCGGCTGGCGCAGATGGAGGCCGAGGGCACCCAATTCCGCGCGGGTGTGAACGTCGGCGTCGACATCACCGCCGCCCAGCTCCGATCGGAGTTCGACGCGGTGGTGCTGGCCGGCGGCGCGACCGCGTGGCGCGATCTGCCGATCCCGGGCCGCGAGCTCGACGGCATTCATCAGGCGATGGAGTTCCTGCCCTGGGCCAACCGGGTGCAGAACGGCGACCCGGTGGCCGACGAGGATGGTCTGCCGCCGATCCACGCGAAGGGCAAGAAGGTCATCATCATCGGTGGCGGCGACACCGGCGCGGACTGCCTCGGCACCGTGCACCGGCAGGGCGCCGCCAGCGTGCACCAGTTCGAGATCATGCCCAGGCCGCCGGAGACGCGTGCGGAGTCCACCCCATGGCCGGTCTACCCGCTGATGTTCAGGGTGTCCTCGGCGCACGAGGAAGGCGGCGAGCGCGTCTATTCGGTCAACACCGAGGACTTCGCAGGCGAGGACGGTCGCGTCACGGGCCTGCGTGGTCACGAGGTCAAAATGAACGCGGGCAAGTTCGAAAAGATCGAGGGCTCCGATTTCGAGTTGGAAGCCGACCTGGTGCTGCTGGCGATGGGCTTCGTCGGCCCCGAGCGTGAAGGCCTGCTGACCGATCTCGGCGTCGAAATCAACGAGCGCGGCAACGTCGCGCGCGACGCTGATTTCGCGACGAATGTACCCGGCGTCTTCGTCGGGGGTGACATGGGCCGCGGGCAGTCGCTGATCGTCTGGGCAATCGCCGAGGGCCGCGCGGCCGCCGCTGGTGTGGACCGGTATCTCATGGGCCATACCGCCCTTCCTGCGCCGATCAAGCCCACCGCCGTGCCGCAACGCTAGCTCGTGCGTTAAATTGGGCCCGCTTGCGTTGGGGACAAACAGCTGCGACACGCAGTTGAATGACGGGGTGATCGGCCATCTCCACCACCTGCCGGTCACCCACGTTGACGTGATCCGATCGCCAAAACCCGGCAGGCGGGTGCGACCCTGTGTGACGTCACATTAGTCACATTAGTCACTCCAAAAACATCAGATTATTGTTCGGCGTGCCTAGTTCAGTTTGCCAGGTAATAGGTATCTAATGACTTCATGAGGGTTCTGCGGTAACGTAGGCCCCCGGTTCAGCTATTGCTATTTCGCAGGAGTGAGCACCGTGTACCTCAACCCGCTAACTCGGTCTCGGGTGAGTCGAATCGCCTGGTCATGGTTCCGTCACCCGGTCAAGAGCCGTGAATTCCCCGCCAAAGCCGAACGCCTGATCACGCCGGCCGAGCTACTTCGTTATGGCTTCTAGCTAATTCCGGCCCGGCTGGTTACGTCAAACAGCCGAGATGTGACCTTACGTTTGCCTAACCGTTATATTATCGTTATCGCCCAATGTCTTTGCTGGTGAGCAGGCCGGAATCCCTGATCGCCTCGGCGAGCGGTTCCAGGACCGTCGGGGTGTGCGGCGTCGGCAGGTACACGATCGCCAGATCCAGGCCTTCCTTGCCGAGCGCGGCGGCCTCCTCGATCGCGTGACCGAAATCGATCTTGGTATCCGGATTGTGGTGATCCGGGCTCAGTCGGATGTGCGAGGACAACATGATCTCCTTGGGATCGCGCCCGATGTCCGCACAGTGCGAGGCGAGCACGTCTCGCTTGCGTGCGAACTCCTCCGGCGCACCGCCCACGAAGTTCCAGTGCTGGGCGTACTTCGCGGTGATGCGCAGCGTGCGCTTCTCACCGCTGCCTCCGATGCATATCGGCGGGTGCGGCTTCTGCGGGCCCTTCGGCTCGTTGCGCGCGTCCTTGAGTTGATAGAACTTGCCGTCAAAGGTGGTGGTGTCCTTGCTCAACAGGCTGGTCAGCACCTCGCAGGCTTCCTCAAACCGGTCGAAGCGCTCTTTGATGCTTCCGAGTTCGATGCCGTAGGCACCTGACTCCTCTTCGTTCCAGCCCGCGCCGATGCCGAGTTCGAGTCGGCCGTTGGAGATGATGTCCAGCGCCGCAGCCATGTTGGCGAGCACCGCGGGATGGCGGTAGTGGACTCCGGTGACGAGCGTGCCGAGGCGTAGCCGCTTCGTGGCCTGCGCCAGCGCGGTCAGGGTCGTCCACCCTTCGAGACAAGGGCCGGACGAGTCGGAGAAGATCGGATAGAAGTGATCGAAGGTCCAGCCGGACTCGAAGACGTCGATATCGTCGGCCGCCTGCCAGACGGCCAGCATGTCGGACCACGTGGTGTTCTGCGGGGATGTCTTGAATGCGAATCTCACGTGTTTCCAAACTAGTCCTGAAAGCTGATTAATTCCTGTCGCCGGCCAGGTCAGTACAGACATGATCGATTTGACGCCCGCATGCCAACGGACCGCCGAAGTGTTGATGAATGTGACCGACGCGCAGCTCAACGGCCGGACGCCGTGCCAGAAGCTGAGCCTGAGAGACCTCGTCGGGCATGTGGGTGGCCTGACGCTGGCATTCACCGCGGCCGCCAAAAAGGAGTTCGGCGAGCTCACGGACACCCCGCCGGTCGAGGGGGCACCGCTGGACGACGACTGGCGCACCGCATACCCAAGGCGACTGGCTGAGCTGGCGCGAGCGTGGGGTGAGCCGGCAGCGTGGGAGGGCATGTCGCGTGCCGGCGGTGTTGACTTCCCCGGCGAGATGGCCGGCATTGTCGCCCTGACGGAGGTGGTGATCCACGGCTGGGACCTGGCCGCCGCGTCCGGACAGGACTACAACGTCGACCCGGCCACGCTGGACGCGGTGCTGCCGCACGTGACCGCGATCGCCGCCGAGGGTCCGGTTGAGGGACTGTTCGGGCCAGCGGTGCCTGTCGCCGACGACGCGCCCACACTGGACCGGGTCATTGGGCTGACGGGACGCGACCCGGCGCGACGCTAAGCGCAGACTGGACCGTATGGACCCCGTCATCGCCCTGCGCCAGATTGCGTACTACAAGGACAGGGCGCGCGAGGACCCGCGCCGCGTGATGGCCTACCGCAACGCCGCCGACATCGTGGAGGGGCTCTCCGAGGCAGATTGCGAAAGGCACGGCGCAACCAACAGCTGGCAGTCGCTGCCCGGCATCGGACCCAAGACCGCGAAGGTGATCGCGCAGGCGTGGGCCGGGCGTGAACCCGACGCGCTGGTCGAATTGCGGAAAGCGGCAAATGATCTCGGCGGTGGTGACGTCCGGGCCGCGCTCAAGGGCGACCTTCACGTGCACTCGAACTGGTCGGACGGCTCGGCTCCGATCGAGGAGATGATGCTCGCGGCAAGGGAATTGGGCCACGAGTATTGTGCGCTGACCGATCACTCGCCCCGCCTGAAGGTGGCCAACGGCCTTTCTCCCGAACGCCTGCGCAAGCAACTCGAGGTGATCGACGAACTGCGCGAGACCGTTGCGCCGATGCGGATCCTGACCGGCATCGAGGTCGACATTCTCGAGGACGGCTCGCTGGACCAGGAAGCCGAACTACTCGAGCGCCTGGACGTCGTGGTGGCCAGCGTCCACTCCAAGCTATCGATGGACGCACCGTCGATGACGCGCCGAATGATCAAGGCGGTCAACAATCCTCACGCGGATGTGCTCGGCCATTGCACGGGACGGCTCGTTACGGGTGGCCGGGGCATCCGGCCGGAATCCAAGTTCGACGCGGAGAAGGTCTTCACCGCATGCCGCGATGCCGGTACCGCCGTCGAGATCAACTCGCGTCCGGAACGGCGGGATCCGCCCACCCGCTTGCTCAATCTTGCGCTGGAGATCGGCTGTCTGTTCTCCATCGACACCGACTCCCACGCGCCTGGTCAGCTGGAGTTCCTCGGGTATGGCGCGCAGCGTGCGTTGGATGCCGGAGTGCCCGTCGATCGGATCGTCAACACATGGTCCGCGGAAAAGCTGCTGGAGTGGACGACGAATTAGTCGGGCAGGTGCGGCATTTCGAGGCCTGGGTCGCGTCCCAGCAGCACGCCGCGGGTCAACGCGGTATTGCCGTAGCGCTGCCGCACTTTGTCGACCGCCTCATCGATCGCGGTGGTGTCCGCGTGTTCCTCGAACGGCAGCTCCAGCTGCTGCGCGCCTTCCCTGTCGATGTTGGCGACGGCGAACCCGACCAGCGTCAGGCCGCGCTCGGCGATCAGCGGTGTGGCCGCGGCAACCAGGCCGCGTGCGGTAGCGAGGATGACGTCCGTCGAAGCCGTGGCCCGCGGCATCGTGTGCGACCTGGTGGCTCGGCCGAAGTCGTCAAACCGCAAGCGCAACACCACCGTTCGACCGGTACGGCCCGCCTTGCGCATCCGCCGGGTGATTCGATCGACGAGATTGACGACGACGGCGTCGACCTCCGTGGCCGTCATCGTGTTGCCTGCCCGGCCAAGGGCCCGCTGCGCCCCGACCGATCGGCGCCGCACCCCCGTCACCACACGGCGGCGGTCGATGTTGCGCGACAACGCGAATAGCTGACGGCCCATCGCAGCGCCGACCAGCGACCCGAGCGTCGACTCGCTGAGCTCGGCTACGTCCGACACCGTCTCGATACCGTGCGCGTGCAGCTTCTCGGCCGTCTTCACACCGACGCCCCAGAGCCTGCGGACGGGCAGCGGGTGCAGGAATGCGAGTTCACGATCCGGCGGCACCAGCAGCAGCCCGTGAGGCTTGGCCTCCTGGCTGGCGACCTTGGCCAGGAACTTTGTCCGCGCGATGCCGACGGTGATGGGCAGCCCGACGCGGTCGCGGACCTGCGCGCGCAGCCGGGCAGCGATCTCAACCGGGGTGCCCGACACCCGCCACAGGCCCGACACATCGAGGAAGGCCTCGTCCACCGACAGCGGTTCGACCACGGGTGTGGTGTCATGGAACACCTCGAACACCCTGTCGCTGGCCTCGGAATACGCCGACATCCGCGGCGGCACCACGATCGCGTGCGGACACAACGCGCGGGCCTGGCGTCCCCCCATCGCCGTGCGCACCCCGTAGGCCTTCGCTTCGTAACTGGCCGCGAGCACGACGCCGCCGCCGACGATCACCGGCTTTCGACGCAGCGCGGGATCGTCGCGCTGCTCGACCGAGGCGTAAAAGGAATCGAGGTCGGCGTGGAGGATGGTCGGCGGCTGAGCCGCCGAATAGGAACCTGCCGCGGCCCTGGACACGAATATATGTTCGCATCGAGGTCCGACGAGTCAGCGGGTCTCGCCGTAGATGCTGGTAATCCAGATGTGCACGACGGTGTCGAGCGCCGCGTCTTCGGCGATGGCCGGTTTCTGGGCCGTGTACGAGGCGAACATGGTCCGCTCGTTCATCAGATTCAGCGCGGCGGCCAGGTCCTGAGCCGGCACGGTTTCCGGCGCCGCCCCGCGGGCCCGTTCGGCGGTGATGACCGCGGCTGTGCGATCGACCCACTTCTGCATGAACGTCGACCAGAGCTCGCGGATCTCGGCGTTGGTTACGGTGGCCGCCACACCGGCGAGAGCAACGGCGAGGTGGGTTCGCAGGGGTTCGAAGAAGGCGTAGATACCGTCGCGCCATGCCTTGGCGGGATCGACGGTGTAGTCGTCCCGACCCTCGAACGTGGCGTCAGCCTGGGCCAATACTCGCTCGAACAGCGTCAGCAGCACCGCGTCCTTTGACGGGAAATAGAAGTAGAAGGTCGGACGGGAGATGCCGGCGCCCCTTGCGAGGTCGTCGACCGAGATCTCGGCGAAAGGCCGGTCCTCCAGCAGCCGCTCCAGCGTGGAGAGAATCGCCAGCTCACGATCGTCGCCCGACGGGCGGGCGGCGCGGCGACCGCGGGCGGCGCGCGGCTGGCTGACGGTGGTCACGGGGCACTACTTTACGTCATGTCGAGTTTTTCAACACATCGTTGACTCACTCGACACAGTGTTGATAACTTTACAACATGACCGAATTTGTCGACGTTGTCGTCGTCGGAGCCGGCATCTCCGGCATCAGTGCCGCCTGGCATCTCCAGGACCGCTGCCCCGGCAAGAGCTATGTGATCCTGGAGCGCCGGGACAACCTCGGCGGTACCTGGGACCTGTTCAAGTACCCGGGCATCCGCTCGGACTCCGACATGTTCACGCTCGGCTTCCGCTTCAAGCCGTGGACGTCTGAGAAGGCCATCGCCGACGGTCCGTCGATCATGGCCTACCTGAAGGAGACGGTCGCCGAGTACGGCATCGACAAGCACATCCGGTACGGGCACAAGGTGGCCGGCGCCGACTGGTCCGACGCCGAGAATCGGTGGACCCTGCGCGTCGAGCGCGACGGCGAGGAGGTCGAGATCAAGGCCTCGTTCCTGTTCGCGTGCAGCGGCTACTACAACTACGACCGGGGCTACTCGCCGGAGTTCGCCGGTTCCGACGACTTCGAGGGCACGATCATCCATCCGCAGCACTGGCCGGAGGACCTCGACTACGAGGGCAAGAAGATCGTTGTCATCGGCAGTGGCGCGACCGCGGTGACGTTGATTCCGGCCCTTGCCAATTCGGGCGCCGGACACGTGACGATGCTGCAGCGTTCGCCGACGTACATCGGCTCGCTGCCCGACGTCGACCCGTTCAGTATCAGGATGAACAACACGCTGCCTGCGAAGCCTGCGTATGTCGTCAACCGGTGGAAGAGCATCCTGTTCCAGTCGGCGCAGTACCGGATCGCGCGGCGGTTCCCGAAGTTCATGCGCAAGACGCTGATGACCATGGCCGAGCGGCGGTTGCCCGAGGGCTATGACGTCGAGAAGCACTTCGGCCCGCGCTACAACCCGTGGGACGAGCGGCTGTGCCTGGCGCCCAACGGCGACCTGTTCAAGACCATCAAGAAGGGCAACGCCGACGTCGTCACCGATACGATCGAGCGCTTCACCAAGACCGGCATCAAGCTGACCTCAGGTGAGCAGCTGCAGGCCGACATCATCGTCACCGCAACGGGTCTGAACATGCAGCTGTTCGGCGGCGCGGCGATCTCTCGCAATGGCTTGCCGGTCGACGTGCACGACACCATGGCCTACAAGGGCATGATGTTGACGCACATGCCGAACATGGCCTTCACGATCGGCTACACCAACGCGTCGTGGACGCTGAAGGCCGACCTGGTGTCGGAGTTCGTCTGCCGTGTGCTGAATTACATGGACGCCAACGGCTTTGACACCGTCGAGCCGCAGCATCCGGGCAACTCCGTCGACGAGCGGCCCCTGATGGACTTCACCCCTGGTTACGTGCTGCGCGTGCTCGACTACCTGCCGAAGGCCGGTCACGTCGCCCCGTGGCGGCTCAAGCAGAACTATCTGCTGGATCTGCGGCTCATTCGGCACGGCAAGGTGGACGACAAAGCGCTGCAGTTCACCAAACACCGTGCGGTGGAGGCAGTTTCGGCCTAATCGCTCAGCCTGCGGCGACGACGACAATGCCGTCGTCATCGCTGTAGGCGATCTCGCCTGGGACGAACACGACTCCGCCGAACTCGACGGCGACGTCGCGCTGGCCGTCGCCGGTCTTGGTGCTCTTGCGCGGATTGGTGCCGAGCGCCTTGATGCCGAGCTCCAGTCTGCGCAGTGTCGCGACGTCGCGTACCGCGCCGTTGATGATCAGACCGGCCCAGCCGTTCTCGACGCCCAGACCCGCGATGAGGTCGCCGACCAGCGCGCTGTGCAGCGAGCCGTCGCCGTCGATCACCAGCACCCCGCCGTCGCCGGGCTCGGACAGCACCGATTTCAGTAGCGCGTTGTCCTGGAAACACCGCACCGTCGCGATCGGCCCCGCGAACTGCGACCTGCCGCCGTATTGGCCGAACTGCAGATCGCAGCTGCGGACGTCGGGGCCGATTTCGTCGACGAGGTCAGCGGTGAGGCGGGGTGCTACGGTCACCGCTCGATGCTAGCGAGGGAGCAATGCGGGCATGGTTTCCCAGCCCCGGGCCGCAGACGCCGACGACCAACGCGCACTGTCAAGGTCGACGTCCCATTCTGGAAATCGCTTGAGGATCTCTTCGAGGGCGATGGATCCCTCTAGACGAGCGAGCGACGCGCCCAGGCAGTAGTGGATGCCGACACCGAACGCGAGATGCTGGCGCTGCTCGCGGTGAATGGCGAAGGCGTCGCCGTCCGGCGGGTACTGGCGATGGTCGCGGCAGGCCGAGGCGATGAGCATCATCATGACGCTGCCTTCGGGAACCGTTTGACCGTAGTAGTCGACGTCGCCTTCATCGCAATGGGATCCTGCTCCCACATCCGGGTGGAGCCCTCGAGGTCAGTGAGGAGGAAGGTCACGGTGCCCGACGGCGGCTGCGCGGTCATCGTTCTAGGCCCGCGTCAGTGGGATGGGGCCGGTAAGTAGCTCGGCGTCGATGTTGGCCAGTGCGTATGACACGGCTTCGTCCATCGTCAGTGCCGCGCCTTCGGTACGCAGGCGCTGCCGGCGCTCCTCACCAAGTGCAGCGGTGATGATGTCGCCTGCCTCGCGCAACGCCTGGAGAAGATAGTTGACGCTGGGATTGCCTCGTTCCTTGTCTGGCGAGGATTGTCCAGTGCTCCCGCGCCGGTAGGCGGCGTAGGCCGCACCACGCAAGACCCCGGCCACTTCGGGCCGATCTTCAGCGAGCGCCCGCGCACATACGCCCAGACTGGGTGCGGCGGCCATCACTGTCCTGACCCAGCGCCACAGCACCATGGTCCGAGCTGCAAGTGCTAGCGCGACGTTCCAGTCACCGAGCCTCGTGGCGACCAGGGAGGCGGTGAGGAAACCCGTCGCCACTTCTTGGCCGGTCGAGCTAGCGAGTTCAATGCTCTCGCGGAGAACTGCTTTGGCCCGATTGGGATCACGCTCGGCTAGCGTCATCGCCAGTGAGTTGAGGCTGATGACCATGGCGCCGGGCATCCCGGAGCGTCGCGCCAACGTGACAGATTCCTCTACCGTCGGCTCCATTTCCTCGGCCGCGGTGCCCCCGAGAAGCGCACAACTGACCTTGTAGGCCAAAAAGATTGCCGCCAGGCCGGGATACCCATCGCCGTTGGCCAGTTCGGCGGCTCGTGCGTACGCCGAAACCGCATCGGCATAGGCGCCGGCCGCCAGCGAGTTTTGCGCCTGCAAACTACAGGTTTCCATCTCAATCCTCGGGCCGTGAAACGCGCCGAGTCTTTCCCCAGCCTCCAGCGCCTGCTGGCATAGCTCGTCGACGCGCTGCCAGTCGCCGATCGACTGCGCCTTATAGGCTGCCACCACCAGCGCGGAGGGATATCCCGGCTGTGCGGATGCTCCGGGCATGCCGAGTACAGGCGCCACATCTACAACGAGTAGCTCGCCGGTTGGTCCCTCGGCCCTCGATTGGATGGGATAGCTCGCCACCAACTCAACGGCCACTGAAGCGTCGCCGGAATCGACGGCATTCGCCAGGGCAGCGAGAAAGTTGTCTCGCTCGAGCTTGATTTGTCGTGCCCAGACGAGTTGGTCTGGCCCGTAGGTCTTTTCGGCAGCACGAGCAGAGAATTGTGCGTAGAACGCGGCGTGCCGTAGCAGCACCGCATCCGTCTCGCCGGAAGCAGCGAGGCGCTCCTCCCCATATTGGCGAATGGTCTCCAGCATTCGATACCGCGTGCCCAGATCGCTGTCTTCCGCGACCACGAGTGAGCGGGCAACCAGACCGGCGACCAGATCCATGACCGCGTCCCGCTCGACAGGATCGCCGCTGCAGACCTCCTCGATGGCCTCGAGTGTGCAGCCACCCGAGAACACCGCAAGGCGAGCCAGCAGTCGCTGCTCGGCACTGTCCAGCAGGTCGTAGGACCAGTCGATCGCGGCCCGTAACGTGGCGTGCCGCTCGATCGCGCTTCGGCGTCCGCCGGAAAGCACCTGGAATCGGCGGTCGAGCCGACGCAGCAGTTCGGCCGGACTCAACGCCATCACCCGCGCCGCCGCAAGTTCGATGGCGAGTGGGACGCCGTCGAGGCGCTGGCAGATATCGACGACCGCGCGAGAGTTGTTGTCGTTCAACGCGAAATCCGCCTTGACTTGCCGTGCTCGCTCCACAAACAGGCTGATCGCGTCGGCGTGTATCAGTCGCTCGATGTCTTCGCCTGGCCGACCGGCCTCCAGGGGAGGAAGTGCAAGAATCTGTTCGCCGTCGATCGCCAGTCCTTCCCGACTGGTGGCGAGCACCACGATGCCGGGGCACTTCCGCTCTATGGCGCTCACGAGCCGGGCCACCGAGCCGAGCACATGCTCGCAGTTGTCCACCACCAGCAGCGTCTGCTTCTGAGCCAACATCTCGAGCAGGGAGTCCTCGAGCGATTGCCCACTGCGGCCGGTGAAGCGGAACATCTCCGCGACGGCGCCCACCACCCCTGCCACGTCACGAACAGATGCGAGTTCCACCAGCCAAGCCCCGTCACGGTAGTGTGGCAGCACGTCGGCGGCGACCTGTAATGCCAAGCGGGTCTTGCCGACTCCGCCGACGCCGGTGACGGTCACGACCCGTGACGTATCGAGTGCTCGCGCTACCCGTGCCACGTCATCCTTGCGCCCGATGAACGAACTGACCTGTGCGGGAAGGTTTCCCGGGAAGGAATCCAAAGTCCGCAGCGGTGGGAATTTCTCACGGGCGCCGTCGCCGACGAGCTCGAAAATGCGAGTGGGCTGGCCGAGATCACGCAGCCGGTGTTCGCCAAGATCGACGAGCTCCATACCGTCAGGGCGCTGACCGCGCATCAGCATCTCTGTGGCGCCGGATACGACGGTCTGTCCGCCATGGGCCGCTGTCATCAAGCGTGCGCACCGATTGATCGGCAGGCTGGCGTAGCCGGTGTCATCGACGATCACGGCCTCGTCGGTGTGCAGGCCGATGCGGGCCCGCAATGGGCGCACGGTGCGCCAGGGCTCCGACGCGAGCGCTTGCTGGATCGCCGCCGCCGCGGTGATGGCGTCCCGTGCCGTCGCGAACGCAGCCGCCATCCCGTCACCCATCCGAGAGAACACGAATCCGCGGGTCTCCGCGAACGTCTTCTCGAGGATTTCGTCGTGGCGAACCATCGCGGCCTTCATCGCCTCGGGATCCTGCTCCCACATGCGGGTGGACCCCTCGAGATCGGTGAGCAAGAACGTCACCGTGCCTGATGGTGGATTCCCAGCCATGGCCCCCCAAACCTCGCTGATCGCGGGTTACAGGAGCCTCAGCGTAACTTCGCGACCACGATGTCGTGCAGGAACTGCGCCGTCCCCGGGTCGACGTCGTCGCAGTAGCGGGTGAACTGTTCGTCGGCCGCCACTATCGGACGCTGACGTCGCGTCAGGGTCAAGCCGATTTCATCAGTCGTCTGAGTGCCTGCGGGCAAGAAGCACGACGATTATCGCCAGCACACCGGCGGCGATGGCGGCAACGATCGGCAGTCGTGACGGCTCGGGTCCGATCAACGGCACTGGAGCAGGACCAGAGACGGGGTTGGGCGCGCTCGCGACAGTGGATTTCGCATGCGCCGCAGCCTCTTTCGCGGCCGACGTGAGATCGCCGTTGGTGTCGGCCAGTCTCGAGGCCGCGGCGGTCTTCGGCGGTGCCTTCTTCGCTGGGGCCTTCTTGGCGGGTGCCTTCTTCGCCGGTGTCTTCTTAGCGGCCTTGGCCGGTGCTTTCTTAGCCGCGTTGGCGGGCGCCTTCTTCGCCGCCTTGGCAGGCGGTGCGGGGGGTTCGGCAGGCGGGACCTGATCGGGGCTTGGCGCGGACGACGCCGGCTCGGCTGCCGGTGCTGCGGCGTCAGCCTTCTCGTCGGGTCGATCCTGCTGGTCTGCCATTTGGCTGCTCCTTTGCGCCTGTTTCGTCTACCCGGCAGTGGCTCCCATCATGCCAGGCCGGAAATGGCGGCTAACCGGTCACGGCCAGTGCGGCCGCCAGCGTGAGCGCGACGGCCATGAGCGCCAGTTCGAACAGTGCCCGTGACCGTGACACCAGCGCCGTGGCCCGGTGCGATCGTGCGGCGGGCAGCCACATCGTCCGGTTGCGGTACGCCAACGCGACGAGCAGCACCGTGACTACGACCTTCGCCGACAACAGCCGGCCGTACCCCGTCGCATACAGCGCACTCGGCGAGCCGAGCGTCATGACCGCCCCGACCACACCGCCCACCAGCAGTGCGGCCACGCACGCCAGTGACAGCTGCGAGAACCTCGGCAACACACGGGCCCACTGGCCGCGGTGCTCAACGGTGAGCACGAGCGCGGCCAGTGCGCCGCACCACAGGGCGGCCGCCAGGCTGTGCACAGCGACGGCCGTGCCACCTAGTGCGCTATCGGAGAGATGGCCGGTGAGTGGCCGCGCCGCCACGCCGGCCGCTGCGAGACCCGCGACCGCAACGTTCGTCGACGCCGTACGCGGCGCAGCCATGACGACCAGACACACCAACCCCGCAGCTGCCGCGCTGAACAGGCCTGACCGTCCGGGCGCAGTGTGCAGGGCGAACTCGGCAGCGGTGTCGACACCCAGCCGGGACATCGGAATCGCTGCGGCCTGCGCAGCCTCCACGACCAACCGGAGCAGCTCGGCGACCAGCCAGAGGGCGCCTGCGATAGTCAACGGGACGGTGGCGCGGCGGATCAGCTCACCGCGGTAGCGGTCGATGTCGAGCATCGGCACCGCTGTCAGGCCCAACGCAACGACAGCCAAGACGTCGGCCGCCGCGCGGACCAGCGTCGCCGCCAGCGAATTCTGCTGCCACGCCAGCGCCCATGCGACCGCCGCGGATACCGCGACGACCAGTGCTGCACCGGCCACCGCCCGTTGCCGGGTCACCTCTGCCGTCGCACCGCCCAAACCGCGCCGGCGGTCACGATCAGTCCGGCAGCGACGAAGAACGGCCAGACCGGAATGCCGTCACTCGAGGGGGTCGTCGCAGACGCCGACGGACCGGGCGTGCCCGTGCCGGACACCGTGAGCTTGAACGACCACGACCCTGAGACCACGTGGCCGTCCGCCGACGTCACCCGGTAATTCACCGTGTAGGTGCCGGACGGGCCCAGCGGTCGCACGCCGACGCTGACGACGGCGCCGTCCACCCGCGGGTCGCCCGTCGACCACAGGTTGCCGTCGGGGCCGACGACCGTCATTGCGGCGAACTGGGGTTGCAGCGCCTCGTTGAACGTCGCGCTGACTTTCTGCGGCCCCTGGTTCAATTCGGTGTTCTCGACGGGGTCGGTTGCGACGCGGACCGCGTGCGCGGACGCAACGCCGGCCCCGGCCACCGCCGCCGCGGCGAGCGAGATGGCCAGGACCAGCGTCGCGATAACGCGATTCATGCTCGCCGTCGCACCAGTAGGGCGGTCACCACCGCAATGGCGGCGACCGCCAGAGCGCTGCCCGCGAGCCAGCGCGCCGTGTTGTCAGCCGCTGGCTGAGCCGCGGCTTGCGCGACCGCCGTTTGCGCCACCGGCATCGGATGGTCGTCGCCGGCATCGGCCTTGGCACCAGTGAGAGCGATCTCCGGCGCCGGGTGCTCGGGTTCAGCTCCGCCGGGCGGCGTCGGTTGATCCCACTTCACGATCGTCCCGTCCGAATACGTCTGCGTGGCGGGCAGGCTGACCGTCGGAGTGTCGGGCAGCTGCACCGAGATACGGAACAGTGCGAACTGGTCCGCCGCGATGCCGGTTCCGGGTGCAGCTGTCCACGTGACAGAACGGACCGTGCCCGCGGCGGCATCTCGATCCAGCTGGGCGGTCCAGCCTGGCATCGCCTCCGTGCTTGCGGACGCCACGTTGGGCAGGACGACGCTCAATTGTGTTGTAAGGGCGCCCTTCTCAGACTCGTTGGGCACTCTGAAGGTGACTACCGAGTAGGAGCCGGGGGTGGGGTTGTCCGCGTCGGCGTGGACATGAGCCCACGCAGGCGCGGCGCCGGCCAGCAGACCGACGGACATCGCCGCCGCGGTGGCGGCAGCGGTGATGAGGGCGCGCGAACACGCCCGGGTATTGAATCGCATTCGATTGTGGCTTTCTGGTGCCGTTGGGATGTCGGTCAGCGATGCAGGCTGACAGGCGGACCCCGGTGCGACACCGACGCGGCGAGCAGAAGTGCCGACCGCAGCGGCTGATCGGCCTCGCCGACCAGTACAACGGGTGCGACGGCGACGGGCGTGGCGACGATCCGGACTGCGGCGCGAACCGCACGGGATATGGCACGGCAGAGGTGATCGCTCGCGGCGATCAGAAGCGCGCCTGCACCGACCGCCACCACATGCGCGGCCAGCATCGCCGAGGCAGGCGGCGCTGCGGCCGCCGGGTGGCTGTGCCCGACGACGCTGAGAACTAGGTGACCGCACGCCTGCCCTGCCGCGAGCAGGCCGAGCAGGATCCTGGCGTCGGAGGCGCGAGCGATGGTCGCGGCGAGCGCACCGACCGTCGCCGCCAGCACAGCCAGTTGAGCGACGACCGCACCAGTCGGGGGCGCCCCGCTGCCCACCGAGTGGGCGGCCACCGCTAGCGCCGCAGTCAGCAGCCCCGCGGCCGTGCCACGGAGGCGCGCTGTGGGGCCGGCGGTGGACACGTTGGTCAGACCAGCCCCAACCGGGCCATCAAGTCGGCATCGACGGCGTCGAGCTGCTCGGCGATCGCCGCGTGTGCGGCGCGCCGGCGCGATGTCGGCATGTTCTCGGCGGCCGTGACCGCGGCCGAGAGGTCACTGAGCCGCTCGGTGATCGCGGCCACGAACTGCTTGGTCTCGGCGTCCTTCGGCTTCTTCTCTGCGACCAGGCGCAGCGACTGCTCGGCTCCCGCGACCCGCGCCGACAGTTGCGCCCCGTGGCCGGAGAACTGACCGAGCTGGCTGAGCGGGACGCCGAGTCGGTCGGCCTTGCGTTCGTCTAGGAAGCCGCGCGCGGCGATGGCGGCGCGATAGACGAGCGGCACCACGACCGGTGCGAGCAGTCGGCTCACGGTGAGCACGCGTCGAATCCGCGTAGGGGAGAACAACTTTCCTTCACGTGCCGCCTTCAGCTGGGTCTGAGCAACCTTGAGTGCGGCCTTGTCGCTGTCGCGCTGCGCCTTGAGTTGCGACTTGAGGGCCCTGGTTTCGGCTTGATGCTGCGTCTTGATGCGACGGGCCTCGTTCTTCGCAGCGAGCTTGGCCTCGAGTTTGGCCTTGGCTTTGATGGCTCGGGCCTCGGCGCGGCGGGTGGCGCGGCTTTTGCGCTTGAACAGGCTCATCCGGCCGGCCTCCGGGTCATCTCGTCGACGATTCATGACATAGCAGCTGCAGCCCAACACTATCTTCCGGATTGTCTGCGGTATCGGTGTGTCTCGGCCCCGAGTAGATTCAAATCCACAGCAAACCGTTCGGGCTGGTTTGTGCCAGAATTATCGGACTCTATGACTAGTTGGCTGGTGACGCCTTGAAGGATGGATACGACGTGGGTTCGCGTGTGCTTGGCGCCGCGTCCGCCTGCGTCGTGGCGTCCGGCCTATTCCTGTGTGGCCTGGGCGGAGCCTTGGCCCTCGCCGACCCCGCGCCCAATGTTCCCGGCGATCACTCGAGTGAGGATCCAGGCAAGGGTCCGAAGACCGATCCCGACGGCAGCGGCAGCCCTGCGACGAAGACGGACGAAAAGCCCGACACCGAAACCGGCAAGCCCGGCAACGGCGGAAATCCGAGTAACGGCAACTGCGGCAACGGCAAGCGCAACGGAAACGCCCGACACTGTGGTGAGAGGTCGGAGTCAAGTGAGCCGACGAAGCCGGCACGAACGACGAAGCCGACGACGCCAACACCAACACCAACACCGGAACCGTCGCCATCGACGACCTATGAGTCGACCAGCGAGCCGCCGCCGACGACTGCTGTGACGACGACTTATGTGACGACGACGACCAGTCCGTCGACGACGACCAGTCCGTCGACGACGACCAGTCCGTCGACGACGACCAGTCCGTCGACGACGACCAGTCCGTCGACAACCACGACGCGCGGTGGGCTCGGGCTGCCCCCACCAGGTGGTAGTGGCAGCGTTGGTGGCGGCGGAGGCGGCGGGGGTGCCATCGAGGTGCCGCCCGGCATTCCACGACCGCCGGCGGAGGTACAGCTCCCGCCTGCCGCGGAACCATCTGTGCTCGACGCCGTCCCGGGCGTCGGCGCCGCGGCCGCACAACTGCCGGTGCAGCCGATCACTCTGCCGGTTATCGTCGCGCCTTCGGGCCTTGGGCTGGGAGGCGGCGGTGGGGCCCCGGCACCCAGGGCGCCGTCGTTGCCGTCGGCACCGCGCAGCGTCACAGCCGAGCCGCCCGCAGGTCGCGAACCGTTACCGGCCCACGTCGGCAGCAACGTAAAGCTGCCGCCGTCCTCGTTCCGGATCGGTTACACCGAATATTTGCGGAATGCCGGGTTATCCCAGGTAGCGGCCTTGGCAGTGCCCGGCGTAGCGGGCATGCTAGTACTCACCGGCGCCGGGGGACTAGTTGGATATCGCCAGGCGAAGGCGGGCCATGCGGTACATACAAACGGTGCCGCACGGTTTGTGAACTGACAAACTGCCCGCCCTTGAGGGGGCGGACAGCGCATAGTGGATCCGTCGAAAGGGGGTTGTATGCCTGCCAGTCGCCGCGTCACCCGCGCCGTCAGTGCGGTGCTCGATCTGGCCCCTCGACGCGGGGAAGTGTCATTGCCCCGCCTCGTCGATGCCGTGAGCGAGGATCGCAACCGGCCGATCGAACTCAAGATGGCCGATCTGCCTCCCGGTGTGTGCGGGCAGTGGCGCCAACACGCCGACCGTGACGTCTTTTTGATCCAGAAGGGCCTACCCGCCTGGGATCGCACTCTGGCCCACGAGCTCGGGCACCTGGTGCTCGGCCACGAGGGGATACCTGTCGTCCAGGCAGCCCGTCAAAACACAGAGATGGCGAGCTCCGACCTGATCGGCTACATGCTCAACCAGCGGACCGGCTGCATGGGTCCCGCCGGTGAGGACGCCGAGCAGGAGGCCGAAGACTTCGCTGCACTGCTCATCTACCGCCTTGGTCGGCTGCCGTCGGATCGCGCCTCGATCGTTCAGGTCCGACTCGGAGAGGCATTTGGTTGATCATCTGGGTGATCGCCGGTCTGCTCGGATTGGCTACCGGTTTGCGTATCGGCTGGGCCCTCGTCAACAAGCAATCGATGGTGAGCACCGCGATGATCCTCGCACTCGGCAGCCTCGGTTTGGTGGCCGCGCTGAATTGGCAGCCACTGACGCTGCTGATCGACACCGTGCTGCACTGGCCGAACATTGCGATGGGGCTGTCCCAGGTCGCATTGATCGCCTGCGCTGCGGGCAGCTGCGTGATGATCACGACGGTGGCGTCGGAGCGGTCGCCTTCCACCAGTCGCAAAATTGCTATCGCGCAGTACGGCGTTGCCGCGGTTACCGCGGTCGTGAGCTTGGTCATCTTCTTCGCCGCGGGCCAGCAACCCGAGATGGCGCCCGAGGAATACCTCAAGCGCAACCTAGGCTCCAGCGACGGAAGGTTGCCGTGGCTGCTGTCGCTGCTCTACGTGTTGTTGGCGCTGACGCTCGTGTCGTGGGCAGGCATGCGTCACTCCAACCGCACCCGTCGCGGCCGTGCGCTGTTCATCTTCACGCTCGGCATCGTGCTGATCGTGCTCGCGTCCGCGTTCTTCCTGCTGCGGGCGGTGGGTAACACCGAGCTCGTCGGCGTCGGGGCTGCCGCCACCCTGCTGGGCTGCGCGATGCTGATCGTCGCCGCAGGGTCCTTGCTGCCCAGCATCGAGGATTGGTTCGGCGCACGCTACGAGCTGCGCACTATTCAGCCGTTGCTGACCGAGCTCGGACGACGACATCCCGACGTCGGGATCGGCGTACGCCCCCGCGGCCCGCTGGTGTTCCGGGTCGCCGAACGAATGTCGCTTATCTCCGACGCACTGTTTCTGGAGGCCACCGCCGCAGATGCCGCGAGGAGGCGAACCGTCGACGCGACCGGCGCGCGGACGACGCGTGATCTCGATGAGGTGGACGACGCGTCGGAACTCGAGTCGCCACCGGTACCGCCGCGAGAACAGGCGCGGACGATCGCGCAGTGGATCTTCGACGGGCGAGAAGGCGCACCTGAGGACAAGCGCGCAAGCTTTCCCGGACTTGGCTGGTTGCGCCAGCCCACGTCATATTCGGATCGCGAATGGATCCTCGAAATCGCACAGCAATATCGCCAGCTGGCACTCTCCAAGAAGGGGAGGGTCTAGCGGACCTGAGCCCGCAAATTCGCCGGACGCCGCGTTGCGGAGTGCGGCGGGCTAATCGTCCAGATGCTCCTGGCGACGCAGCTCGTCGACCTTGTGAACAATGTCCTGCTGAGCCTCTACGGACAGGCCGACCGTGCGCGCCGCAATACGGCGAACACCCTCGTCGCGCATATTCGCGAGCCAGGTCAATTCCTTGTCGAGCTTCTCGTAGTACTCGTCGTCGGTGAAGTAGGCCGGCTTGATACGGAAGAAGTTGGCAAGGGCGGCCATGGTGGCTGCCGAGGGGTTGGTGCGGTTGCCTGAGCGGAGCTGCGACAGGTAAGGAGCCGACATCGTGACGCCTTCAGCCTTGAGTGCGGCGATGACTTCAGCCGACGTATGCGGACCACGGCCGGGCGGGTAAACCGTGTCGAACAGGCGGTTTAGGCGGGCGGCGAACGTCTTGCTCATCGATTTGACCTCCACATGCTTTGCGAGCGGGTTTCGTAGGGCGGCGTATTTGCTGATCATCGTAGCGAGAGTTGTGCCAACAACCAAGTGCAAATCGCGTAAAAGTTAACCCGCCTTTTCTTTTCTGTGGCCGCTACAGGTCTTAACGGCGGTGTCGGTGTGCGCCGGCACCATCATCCTACGGTGCAGCGAAGCAAATAATAACGGTTGCGCAGGGGCGACTTTCCTTGAACTTGCACACGGTTCCTCACAGGAATGCCGACGCTCACCACGGGCAACTGCGCTCACCTGCCAAGAAGCGGAAACCGGCGTTTGCTAGTTGCGTTCGCAACGTAGTTGGAGCGGAGTCCTTCTTGCCGCTCCTCGGCACGTGACGGCGGATAGCGCGAAGACTGGGGGAACTTGGTCAGTCGTTCGACCGACAGTAGCCAGCAGAAGGCTCGATTTAATCCGACGACGATTCGAGCGGCGGCAGCGCAAGCGAATGGTCGCGTCGGCCGCGGATCAGCGCCACTGAGGCCGCGATGGCTGTGATCACCGCAACCGTGGCGGTGACCCCGATTGCGATCCATTTGAGGCCGAGTGCCGAGTCGAGCAGCAGCCATAGGCCAAAGAGCAAGAACAGCACGCTGGCCAGACCGTGCAGAAAGCGCTCGGGCAGTCGCTTGTGCAGCACCGCGCCCACCGCGATCGCGACACCGTCGGCGAGCACCATGCCCGCCGTGGCGCCGATCCAGACCCCCGCCCAATTGTGTTCGCTGGCCAGCGCGACGGTGGCGAGCATCGTCTTGTCGCCGAGTTCCGCCAGCACGAACGATGAGATGACGGCCAGCAGCACGTGTCGCGGTTCGGCGACCTTGACTTCCTCCTCGTCGCCGCCTGCGCGGCCCTCCCGCCATGTCCACACCGCGAACAAGAGGAAGGCGATCGCCGCGGCGAACGCGATCGGTCGCTCCGGCAAGCTGAGTCCAAGGAAGTGGCCGATCGTCACCGACAGCCCGTGAACCAGGATCGACGCGATGCCGACACCGGACAGCACGACCCACCATCGGTGGCGCAGGGCGTAGGTCATCGTCATCAGCTGCGACTTGTCGCCGAGTTCGGCGAGGAATACCACGGAGAGACTGACCAGTGCGGCGGTGAGCATGAGAAAGACCTTTCGACACGTCGCCGACGGGTCAATGCTCACGACCCGTCAGACTTCGGTCGAAGGTCTCGCCCACCGCATTGCGGTTCGCCGGCCGGGCTGTGCGCCAGTATGTCGACACGACGATTGGGGGCTACTCCCCTTCGCTGACTTCATCGACTATAGCGGCCATTTTGCTGCCACTCCACTCGACGGCGTGAGTTCGGGTACCCGAATCGAGCGTTCATGGCAACGAATCAAATCGTTCGAAAACCCTTATGCCGCAAGCAGCATGGCCAAGATAGCGGTGTCGGGGTGGCTGATCGGATCGATACCCACGCGGCTCACCATCGACGTCACGGTGCCATCCGCCTCCGCCTCCACCCACGCGGCGCGGTGCTCGAGACCCAGATGCGGAAGCCCGGGTAGCAGTACGCAACCCGACGCGGCGCCCGTGCACTCCGGCAGCGAAGGCATGGTTTCCGACGGCGGATGCAGCATGAGCAGCGCCGGTGGCTGGTGCCCCGCGAAATGCCCTGGCGGCACTGCGGATTCACCGAACACCGTGCCTTCAGCCACCACCAGCCCGACGGTGCCCGGCACCGGCTCTTCGGGCAACTCCTCGCGGGCGCCGAAGATCGTTGTGGTGGAAAGCAATCCAGGAAGTGAGGCGATGCGCACGGCGACTATCAGCAGCTGCGCCCACTCCTTGGTCGAATCCGGCCAGCGGCCGGAGACTACGAATCCCTTTAGAGACCCACGTGAATGAAACGGGGCGATCTCGATCGCCCGACCGGACCACATATCCATCTCGCCTCCGCGCCTTCGGTGGTCGGCGCCGGCCGAGCCGGCAGTTAGACCTTTGCCCGACACGACTGTGGGTCGATCACTTCAGAATGCGCAGGTTCCGCCTGGGGCGCAAGCGGACACGCAAATCAACCGTCGCGGCCACCAGGCCGTTTGACCGTCCACACGACGCGGTACGAGCCGACCGCGGGCACCCATCCGAACTGCCGGGAGTCGACTACGCCTGGCGCTCGCGGGTTGTCGGAGCGGGCCTCGAATGTCGCACAACGACCAGTGCCGCGCACGTCGCCGACCCGCTTCACCAACCACCGCGACGGCAGCGTCGGGTCGGGAAACACACGGATTTGGCCGCGCCGAGGATCGCCACCACGCAACGCGAGAACCCCGTCACCCGGGTTGAGCGCCGGCCGCATCGAGTCCTCGAACACCGCGAACCGGCGCACGGGCCAGCGTCGCAGCGGATGGTTTCGGCTCACTCTCGAAGGGTAGGTTAGGTCCATGCTGCATCGACTTTTCGCCAACGCCACCTCTGCCCATGCCCACTGCGACCTGTACTGCGGCGTCTACGACCCCGCCCAGGCCAAGATCGAGGCTCTCTCGTGCCTGAAGACGCTTCAGAAGTACCACGACTCAGACGATGAGCACTTCAAGACCCGCGCGATCATCATCAAGGAGCAGCGCGCCGACGAGGTGAAGCATCACCTGATGGTGCTGTGGGCCGACTTCTTCACCAAGGAGCACTTCGAGCAGTTCCCGAATCTGCACCAGCTGTTCTGGGACGGCGTTCACGGCGCCGGTGATGTCAAGAAGTCGCTCGACGTCGCGGTCGCCGAGAAGCTGCTCAAGACGATCGACGAGATCGCCGACATCTTCTGGCAGACCGAAAAGGCCAAGGGCATGGGGGTCTACCCGCCCGCCTGACACGGCTCACCACATCCGCGAAATGAAACCCCGGCTCACGGAGTTGAGCCGGGGTTCTTTTGCGCGCTGCGCAGGTTCAGTACAAGACGATCAGCGCGAGAATACCCAACAGCACGAGCGCGATGATGCCGGCGCGCAGGCAGGCGATCAACTGACCGCGGGTGTAGGCATTCGCAGAGGGGTGCCATTCAGAAGGTGGTACAGCTGATCCCGGACCCATCGGATGTGACGCCATCAGACCCTCCTGACCTGCACGATCGTTGGCCCTCCCCTGGTGAGATCTGTCACAAGCAGCTCGTGTGACGGTGATCATAACCCCTCTTGTTCCTAGCGGAAAACCGACCCGAAGGCGCCGAAATGACCGATTTGGCGGGCGTGTTCGCGGCGCCTGCCCAGAAAACTCGGCGGCGCCTGTTGACCCGCCGATTCGACGCCGTTGCGTGTCGTCCGAATGGGTGACAGCGCACACAGACGGTCGATCAGTGTATTCGGAACTTAGTGTGCCAACCCATTTCGCTCGGCGCCCATCGCCCTGTTGACGGCGGTTCGTGCCGAGGCAAGGTTATCCACAGCAATTTCCAGCAAGCCCACAGATTGGGCGGCTCAAACGGGGTTTGGGCCGCTGAGAGGCTGTGGATGAACCTGTGGAAACTGTGGATAGTCCAGAATTGCTGACGCTGTGTCGTGCGAGTCGTGCAGGTACAGCAGTAGAGCGCCGGTACCCCGCCGTGTCAGCATGAACGGCATGGACGAGGTCGAGGTCGCGCACGCGCAGATCGCCGATGTTCCGTCGACGTTCGACGGGTCGGTGGTCCTGCTCGATGTCCGTGAGAACGACGAATGGCAGCGCGGTCACGCACCCGGCGCCCAGCACATCCCGATGGGCCAGGTTCCCTCGCGCCTCAGCGAGATCGATGCGGACGCGAAGCTGTTCGTCGTCTGCCAGGCAGGCGGCCGGTCGCAGCGGGTCGCGCAGTATCTGGCGCGCAACGGCTACGCCCCCGTGAACGCGCGGGCCGCATGCTGGCCTGGGCCGGCGCGGGTCGTCCCGTGATCACCGACGACGGCGGTACAGGCGCCATCTGACAGAGCGCCGCTAGGCTGGTCGGATCACGGCGCGCACGCGAGGAGCAAAATTGATCACGCGCACGCGAGGAGCAAAATGATCACGCGCACGCGAGGAGCGAAATGATCCAGGTGTGTTCCCAGTGTGGGACGCGGTGGAACGTGCGCGACCGCAGGCGGGTGTGGTGCCCGCGGTGTCGCGGGACGCTGCTTGCACCGTCAGAGCCGGCGCCTGGAGCGGAGTGGAGTGCCCGTCCGACTGCGCCGGCGCTGGGACCGGGCGCGGGGCGCACGCCGCCGTTGCCTGCCGGATATCGCTGGATTGCGGTACGGCCGGGGGCGGCACCGCCGCCGCACCGCCGTAAGCGACCGCTGGGCCCGACTCCTCGCTACGCAGTCATCCCGAGATGGGGTCTGGTTGACTATTTCGAGACGCCCGAACTGCAGACCGCTGCGCTGCGAAGCGGGCCGTCTGCCGCGGCGGTGCGTGCCACCCTCATCGCGACGATGGCGGTGCTCGGTGTCGCCGCGCTGGTGCACGTGGTGCGGTACGCGCTGCTGATCGTCAACCGCTCGGTGCTGTTGAACAAGGTGGTGGCGTTCTCGGCCACCTGGCTGGGCGTGCTCGTCAGCGTCATCGCGCTATTCATGATCGTCGCCAGCGCGGTGGTGCTGACGAACTGGTTGATCGCCCGGCGGGCGGCGGCGTTCGCATACCACAGACGTGACGATCCGCGCCCGGTGTGGGCGTTGCGCGCGGGTTGCCTTGTGCCGCTGGTGAATCTGGCCTGGGCGCCGGTGTACGTGCTCGAGTTGGCAGGCGTCGAAGAGCGGCTTAGGTGGCTGCGCAAGCCGATCGTCGTGTGGTGGCTTGTCTGGGTCTTCAGCACCGCGGTGTCGGTGTTCTCGATCGCGACGAGTTTCACGCAGGATCCACAGGGCATCGCCGACAACACGGTGACCACGATCGTCGCCTACCTGCTGGCGCTGGCGGCGCTGTTGTTGGTGATGAAGGTGTTCCTCGGGTTCGAGCGCCAGCCGGTGGAGCGGCCCGCCAAGCGCTGGGTGATCGTGCGGGACGATCAGATCGCCGAAGCCCCGCCGACCGACAAGCGAACGGATCCCGAGCCCGAACCGGCCGCTGCGGTTGAGTCCGAAGGGCAGAACCCGGCAGCATAGCCGTATGAACTCGGGCGAGGGCATGCTCGGCGGCCACCCGTTCGTGGTGGCGCACCGGGGCGCATCGGCCGAACGTCCGGAGCACACCCTGGCTGCCTATGAACTGGCCCTCAAGGAGGGCGCCGACGGTGTGGAATGCGATGTTCGGCTCACCCACGACGGGCACCTGGTGTGCGTGCACGACCGGCGGGTGGATCGGACGTCCAACGGATCCGGACTGGTCAGCGAGATGACGCTGGCGCAGATGCGCGAACTCGACTTCGGGGCGTGGCATCCCAGCTGGCGCCCTGATGGCAGCCAGGGCGACACCGGCCTGCTCTCGCTGGACGATTTGGTTTCGCTCGTCCTCGATTGGAACCGGCCCGTCAAGCTCTTCATCGAGACGAAACACCCCGTGCGCTATGGCGCGCTGGTAGAGAGCAAGGTGCTGGCCTTGCTGCACCGGTACGGCATCGCCTCGCCGGCGTCGGCGGACCGGTCCCGCGCGGTGGTGATGTCGTTCTCGGCCGCGGCCGTATGGCGGATACGGCGCGCGGCGCCGATGCTGCCGACGGTGCTGCTCGGCGAGACATCGCGCTATCTCGGTGGTGGCGCCGCGACCACGGTCGGCGCGACGGCCGTCGGACCGTCCATTGCGACGCTCCGTGAGCATCCCGAGTTGGTGGACCGGGCTGCGGCTCAGGGCAGGGCGCTGTACTGCTGGACCGTCGACCACTACGAGGACGTCCGGTACTGCCGCGACATCGGCGTGGCGTGGGTGGCGACCAACCACCCCGGCCGCACCAAAGGCTGGCTGCAGGACGGGCTTACGGGCGCGGGCCGCGACTAGCCCGGTTTGCCTGCGTCCAGGACGTCTTGCGGCACAGGCGAATCGGAGGCGAGCGCGGCGAACAACTGGCCCGCCGCGTCGCTGTTCCAAACCACGACGGAGCCGGACTCGCTGCCGGTGAACTCGCCGATCGGCACGGTGGTCGTGGTTATGTCGCCCCGCAACGCCCAGGCCAGCCGCGCCAGATCCCAGATGTGATCACCGTCGTTGACGGTCAGCGCGCCGGTGGCTGCGTGCGCCATCGGATACCACCGCAGCGGATTGAGCAGCACAGCCGGGCTGGCTGACCGATGCAGCAGCGCGGACATGAACTGTCGCTGGTTGTTCATCCGATCCAGATCGGCCCTCGGGGTGGCGCGGGAGCGGACGAAGCCGAGCGCGTTGCGGCCGTCGAGCTTCTGGCAGCCGGCGGGCAGATCGATGCCTGCAAGCGGGTCGCTGATCGGCTCGGTGGGGCACATCGTCACGCCGCCCACCGCATCGACGAGGACCGCGAACCCGTCGAACCCGATCTCGGCGTAGTGGTCGAGCCGGAGCCCGGTGGCCTGTTCGACGGTCTGCGCCAGCAGCGGGGCCCCGCCCTCGGAGAACGCCGCATTGATCTTGTCCTCGCCGTAGCCGGGAATCGGCACGTAGGAGTCCCGCGGGATCGACACCATCGTGGTGGGGGTGCTCGACCCGATGGCGGGGACGTGCACGAGCAGGATGGTGTCGGTGCGGCCGTTGCCGATATCGCCGCCCGTGGCCAGCTCGGCCTGCTGGTCAGGGGTCAGGCCCTGACGGCTGTCCGAGCCGACCAGCAACCAGGTCGTGCCCTTACCCGTCGCGGGCCGGTCGGGGTAGTCGGCCAGTGCGGCGATGCGGTGCAGCGACGAGTCCATCCACAGGCCACCTGCCACCACCGCGACGACGAACACCAAGACGAACACCAACAGGAACGCCAGCACCTGTCGGCCCCAATGTCGTTTGCGGCGAGACTTTTTCGCGTTCTGTGGGGGCGGCGGGTGTGGTGAAACAGGGGGTGGCCGGTACGGCGGCCGCGCGGCCGGCCGCCGGGGTGCGGGACGTCGGGGCGGTGGCTGCGGGCTGCTGCGCGGGGGCGGGTTCGCTGGCCACGACGGCGGTGGCCGGTAGTTCGGATCCCGCCGGATCACTTGGGACGGCTCCCGGCGCGCCCTGGGGTCGGACCCCGGGGCGGATGGCCGGTTGTCGTTCACAGCATGGAATCTACGTCGCAGGAGATTTGCATCACGACAACCAGCCGAGATGACCCGCCGCAAACGCGTAGCCGACGTAGGCGACCGAGTCGATGATCCCGTGCGCGATGATCAACGGCCACAGCCTGCCGGTGCGTCGCCATACGTAGGCGAACACGAGGCCCATGACGACATTGCCGAGCCCTGCGCTGAAGCCCTGGTAAAGGTGGTATGCGCCGCGCAGGAGGCTGGACGCCAGCATGGCGGCCACGGGATTGACTCGCAGCTGACGCAGGCGGGTCAGCAGGAATGCGACCACGATGATTTCCTCGGCCCAGCCGTTGGCGAATGCTGTGATCAGCAGCACCGGTATCCGCCACCAGGTGTCGTAGAGCTCGACTGGCTCCACGTGCGCGCTCAACCCCAGTGCCCTGGCGGCGACATACAACCCCAGTCCGGGGAGCCCGATCAGGGCCGCGAGGCCGAGTCCGCCCAGCACATCGGGCCGCAGGCGCACCCTGCCGAGTCCGATCCGCGAGGGCCCGAATCCCGTGCGCCACAACAGGTATAGGGCTAGCGCACCCCAGGCGACGAGTTGGAAGGCGACCGCAAGGTTCAGTCCGAGGTCGATGAGGTCGAACGGGGAGCGGCGCGGGTTGAGCGCCACTCGCCGGCCGGCCAGCCCGAGCAGCACCGCCTCGACCAGGTTGAGAAACGCGGTATACGCAGACAGCCCGAACGTCACCGCCAGTACGACGGCGATCTCGACGCGCATGCCGCGCCGCTGCGGGTCGGTCAGCTCGTCGGGCGGCCCTGTCACCGGAGATACGGTAGCGGCAGCAGCGTCCTAGAGTCGCCGCGCGCGCAACCCGTTGAGAAATGGGCAGCCCATCAGGATGCGGATGGCCTGGCTGAGCCCGGTCAGGTCGTCGACCGGCTTGGCGAACGGCAGCCGCACATCGTGATCGCCGTCGTCGCCCTCCACCCGCAGTTGCACGCCGTAGCGATCCAGGCCCAAGGGCCGCACCCGGCCGCGGCGCAGCTGCATCGGCAGCCGGCTGGCAAGCCGGTCGACGACCTCCCGATGCGCCGACTCCAAGTGCTTCAACCAGCACGACTCCATCGCGCAGAACGGGTCCGGCTCGGCTCCCAGCAGCGCGCCAACACCCACCGATTCGGCGCCGGTGGAGTCCGCGACCACCACCGACTCGATCTCCAGTCTCATCAGCGAGTATCGGGTGTCCGCGGCGGCATCGGAATTGACTTGGAGCAGAGCGGGATTGGGATCGTCGGCGGCGATCAGGTCGAGCAGTGCGGCGACTTCGCCGTCGGGGACGCCGTGTAGGCGTCCGCGGATCCAAACCAGTGAGCGCACCGGCTCGCGCAGGGGCAGCGGGGCGTAGTCGGTCATCTCGAGCACCGCCTGGACACCTGCGGAGCCTGCGGCGACCACCATCCCGGCGAGTGTGCCGTTGCCGGGGACCGTGATCGCGAACGATCCGTCGTCGAGCAGGTGGTGGACCGGGGTGGCGATGGGGTCGACGCCCTCGATCGCGAGCATCGCCCCGCCGGCACGCACACATGCGCTCCTGATTCGCTCGGCCGTCGTCGGTGCAGCCACTGCCGTCGTCATCGCCACCTCCATCAGATAAGGTGAGCCTAACTTAACTAGTGAGTCGCGGTTCGCGCAAGGCTTACGTGCAGCGGAATGGGGTTACCGCGGTAAGCCGATAGGGTTGGCATGTGTTGCGCATCGCCTATCTCGGACCCGAAGGGACCTTCACCGAGGCGGCGTTGCTGAAG
>Ga0105247_10000254_pt1 | contig 49729 bp, 48 predicted proteins | sample KBSS24metaG_FD_81519 | JGI IMG/M metagenome (GOLD analysis project Ga0105247, IMG submission 81519) | Switchgrass rhizosphere microbial communities from Kellogg Biological Station, Michigan, USA - KBS S2-4 metaG | ecosystem: Host-associated > Plants > Roots > Rhizosphere > Soil | place... | reverse complement strand
CCTGGATCATTTGTTTGACGAACCAGAGATTGCCGGTATCGAGCACCGCAAGCTCGGGTTTGATGTGCAGCTCCTGGAGGATCCGGGCCCCTTTTCTCAGGTAATCGGGGGGCGCCACGTAAGTGCGGTTACCGTCACCATGGTTGTACGTGTTGCAATCGAGGGATGCGAGATCGGGCGCGTAAAGGCCCTCCTTGCACAACTCGATGACCGGGCGCATGCGAGCTTCCTGGCTGACGAAATCGGTTTTGTCAGCATCCATTTCGACGCGCCCATCGTCGGTCACGCTGATGTATCCGCCCGCGGCGCAGGCGATGTTGACGATCACGTCCATATTGCTCTCGCGGATCAGTCGAACAACTTCCCGGTAGAGCACTGTGTCGGTGCTTACAGCCGTGCCTTCGACCACGCGGATACGCACCATGGCCGCTCCCGCCTGGGCTGCCGCCATCGCAGCTACCGCAATTTCTTTGGGGGTGCGCGGGCAATACGGGTTGCCGGGATCGGTGCCCGTCACGGAACAAGTAATGAAGACGCCGCCTCGCATGGATTGCCCCCCCGATGTCCACTACGACACGATCCGCTTCGGGCTGGACTTCACGCCGTCGCCTCCTTCGGGCCGCCACGGACTCGGTTTCGGAATGACCGAGCCCACACTGCGAATCTGGCCGACCCTGCTCGAAGGATGGCTGGCCGATCTGGGGATGTTGAGCCCATGACACGGCGATGGCGCAAACGGCGGCCGCAGGTGCTCCAGGCGAGTGCAGCGATCGCGCTGCTCCTGAGGTCCGACGCGTCGAGATCGGCGCAATAGCAAAGCGCTCTCACAACACCTTGGAAGTTCGCGTTGCCGACCACGTAGGAGAGTTGCCGCGCCGCCGTTCCCGCGCCATACTCGGGTCGTTCTCGTGGTGACGTCGCAAGGGGGTTATCGTGACTTTGCCAACACAACATCTGGGTGGAGTGAATCCTTCCGCATCGGGCCGTCTCGCAGGCTGGATCGTGTTTCTAGCGTTGTTTCTCCTGTTCGCCATTCCCATTGCGTTATGTCTGGTCCGGGAAGGGCGGCCGCAGGCGCCAACAATTATTCCTGGGGCATATCGCCCATTGGGCCCTGGCGCGGTCCGTAGCCCGCTACGGATCGGCAAGAGCTGATCGAGACAGCGGCCCTCGGGACAGCTGCAACCGATCGTGCCGATCACCACGAGCCTCGGCGAATGCCGGGTGCGCTGGCGCTTTGAAAAGCGTCGCAGAAACGCCGACAATCCTGCGACCGGCAACCCATTGCCTGACGAGTGACCGGTGAAAATGGCTGTACCAACACTACTGTCTCGAAATCTCTCCCTTCCCGCGATTGTTGCCCCGATGTTTCTTGCATCCGGTCCGGACCTCGTGGTTGCCGTCTGCAAGGCGGGTCTGATCGGTACCTTTCCAACCCTGAATCAACGCAACGCCCAAGGGTATGAAACCTGGCTGCAGGATATCTCAACCCGGCTCGAGGTAGAGTCCGACGCCACTGCACCCTTTGGGGTGAATCTGATCGTCAACAAGTCAAATGCGCGTCTTGCAGAGGACCTCGACATCACGGTCAAGTACCGCGTGCCTCTCGTCATCACGTCCTTGGGAGCTGTACGTGAGGTCGTCGATGCTATTCACTCCTATGGAGGGTGTGTGTTCCATGATGTAATCAACCTCCGCCATGCAGAAAAGGCTGCCGAGGCGGGCGTTGACGGCATCATTGCTGTGTGCACCGGGGCGGGAGGTCACGCGGGCGTGTTGAGTCCCTTCGCCCTGATCCCCGAGATCCGCTCCATTTTTGGCGGCACGGTGGTTCTCGCAGGTGCCATCTCGACGGGTGCTCAGATTGCAGCAGCCCGGATGATGGGCGCGGATCTCGCGTATCTCGGTACTCGCTTTCTCGCGACGGCAGAATCCATGGCCGACCCGGCGCACAAGCAGATGATCCTCCGAGCAAGGGCCAAAGACATCGTCTACACGCCGGCTATCAGCGGTGTGAGTGCCAATTTTCTTGCCGAGAGCCTGCGCTCAAATGGCCTCGATCCCGAGCGTCTCGCAGGTATGAAGCCGCAGGACCTGAGCGACGAGGTCAAGGCGTGGAAGACAGTCTGGTCGGCAGGCCAGGGAGTCGGGAGCGTGAATGAAATCCTGCCCGCGACGGAGCTTTGCCGAAAACTCATTCAGGAATACAAAGCGGCCCATGCTCAGTTGACTCCGCCGTTCAGTTAGGAGCCGGCCCGGCCGCACCATTCAGCGGGGAGGCGAGCTGTCGAAGCGCGCGCTTCAACACTTTGCCGTTCGCACTGCGCGGCAGCGGGGTGTCGAGAACAGTGATCGTTTCGGGAACCTCGTAGTCGGCCAGTCGTTCGGCGCACCATGCCAGTGCGCCTGCAATATCGACGTTGCTATCGCGGCCCACGACAAAGGCATGCACGCGTTCACCCAACACCTCACACGGACGACCTATCACCGCTGCTTCCACGATGTCGTTTCGCTCGAGGAGGGTGGCTTCCACTTTCGCGGACGGGATCTTGTAGCCGCCCCGGTTGACCAGATCCTTGATGCGGTCAATCACCCGGATGAAACCGGCGTCGTCGCACATCCCGAGGTCACCGGATTTCCAGAACCCCTGGACAAACTCGCGGGCCGTAGCGCTCGGGTTGTTCCAATAACCGGGGATCACGTTAGGGCCTGCGAGCCACAGCTCGCCCGGCACACCGCAGGGCAGCTCCGCGCCTTCATCATCCATCACGAGCACGTCATCGCAAGGCACCGGAATGCCAGCCCATTCGCGTCGAGTGCCTGGTGAGACCCGGGGCAGCAGGACAGCGGGAGAGGTTGTTTCGGTTGCGCCGTAAGCGTTCACCAGTCTGAGCTGGGGAAGCCGAGTGCCGATGGCTTCGAGAGTGGGGAGCGGCATGAGCGCTCCTCCATATCCGGAAACGAGCCAGGAGCTCAGATCCAACCGGTTCCAGTGCGGGCTCAAAAGACATAGGTTGAACATCGCCGGTACCAGGATGGTGTGCGTCATCCGTTCGCTGGCAGCCAGCCTCAGGAAAGATTCGGCCTTGAAAGCCGGCATGATGATCAGCGTTCCGCCGGCGCGCACGATCGTTGTCAGCTCTGCGACGAATCCGGTGACGTGACTGAAGGGGACTGCGAGGACAGATCGGGTGTCCGGTCCGAGGTCCATCTCGTACACGTAGTGCAGACTCGAGTGCACGATGCCCAGATGTGTAAGCATGGCGCCCTTGGCTGGTCCTGTCGTGCCGGAGGTATACAACACGGCCGCCACGTCGTCCTCACGCACCGGCGCGACCTCATTTAGCGGCGACTCTTCCGAGAACGCCGCCAGGGCATCTGGCTCATTGCTACCAAATGCGAGCACGTGTTTGAGATCACCCAACTCGGATCGCTCTGGCAGGCGGTTGCTCAGCTCTGGACCATGAACGAGGATACGTGCGCCCGAATCGCGCAGTACATGTTGAATCTCGGCGGTGCTTTCCCGGGGGTTGAGCGGAACGCTGATCGCAGCAATGCGGGCAGCCGCGAATACCAGTGCAGCGAATGCGATTCCGTTAGGCAGAGCAAGCACGATACGATCGCCCCGCGTGAGTCCGAGGCGAGCCAGGTGAGTGGCCAGACGGGCCACGAGTTGATCGAGCTCGGTATAGGTGAGTCGAGTTGTGCCACAGACCAGGGCTTCGCCGTGGGGGCGGTGGGCCACCGCATCGGCCAGCAGTTGATGCAGGCTTCGAGGCCGGTCTGCGAAGCACCGGACGATTCGTCCCCCAAAGTGGACTTCGTGACGAATTCGGGGCTGCCTGTTCATTCGGACAGGGCTCCCGTAGTCCTGGCTCGTGTTTGGGCCGCCGCCAACTCTTCCCTGGCAATGCCTCGCAGGTGCACCTCGTCAGGTCCGTCGATGATGCGCAAGGCACGCCCCCAAGCCCACAAATACGCAAGCGGCGTGTCATCCGAGAGTCCTTTCGCTCCAAATACCTGCATTGCTCGATCAACCACCCGTGTTTGGAGGCGGGCGGCGGCGACCTTGATGAGCGACACGGCTGTGCGCGCACCTTTGTTGCCGAGCGTGTCCATGGCCCAGGCTGCTTTGAGATTGAGCAGGCGTGCCTGCTCGATCTCCAGGCGCGACTCCGCGATCCAATCGCGGATGTTGGCATTCTCAGCCAACACGTGCCCGAAGGTTCTTCGCACGAGGGCACGATCGCACATCATCTCCAGCGCCAACTCACACTGGCCGATGGTGCGCATGCAGTGATGGATTCGCCCCGGACCCAGCCGGGCTTGGGCGATCGCGAAACCTTTGCCTTCTTCACCCAGGAGATGAGTCGTTGGCACGCGGACGTTGGTAAAGCTCACCTCACAATGCCCCTCCGGTGAGTGGTAGCCCATGATCGGCACGTCCCTGACAATCTCGAAGCCTGCGGCTCCCTTGGGCACGATGATGATTGAATGGCGCAGGTGCGGATCGGCATCCGGCCGATCGTCCGAGACACCCATCAACAGAGTGAATGCAAAGTTGGGATGCAGGGCGTTGGTTGTGAACCACTTGCGCCCGTTGATGAGGTAGTTGTCGGCCTCACGGCGAATCGAAGTCTGCAGGTTCGTCGGATCCGATGAGGCAACGTCCGGCTCGGTGATGGAAATCCCCGAGCGAGTGACGCCTTCGAGGAGCGGATTGAGCCAGCGTTCACGCTGCTGTGGCGTTGCGAACCGATGCAGGACTTCCATGTTGCCGGTGTCCGGGGGACTGCAATTGAACACCTCCGACGCCCACGGAACCCGGCCCATGACCTCCGCCAGCGGCGCGTATTCGACGTGGCTGAGAGCTGTTCCCGGCTCATCGGGCGCCAGGCTCGGCAGAAACAGATTCCACAGCCCACGAGCGCGAGCCTCCCGTTTCAACGGCTCGATGATCTCCAGGGGATAAATATGGCGCGCAGCCAGTTCGTGGTAGGCACGGTCCGCGGGATACACGTGTTGGTTCATGAAGGACTCGAGTCTGCCGCGCAGCTCTTCAATTTTCGGCGAGTGGGAGAAGTCCATGAGGTCCTCGTGCGCTCAGATCGGGTGTTGCCCGGCAATAACTTCAAGAGCCCGTCGGGCGAATGTGGGAGCCAGCTCGCCGATGTCCCGGGCGTTGTCGGCTGATGCATTGCCCGCACGCGCCCGAGCCGCAATACCCTCAAAGATCATCGCGTTTCGAAACAAGGAGAAGGCCACGTGGAAGGGCTCCAGCTGCAGCTCGATTCCCGCAGCTCCGCGGTAGCGGTTGACGAACTGATGCAGCGAAGGAATGCCCAACTGCCCGGCATCCAATCCCATGAGTCCGCCACCGTACTCGTCGCTGCCGAGAAACCAACTGTAGAGGCAGGTATGAGCCAGGTCGGCAAGCGGATGTCCGAGGGTCGCAAGCTCCCAATCGAGGATGGCGACGATCCGGGGGTGAACGGGATCGAAGATCAGATTGCCCATGCGAAAGTCGCCGTGGATGATTCCGACACGTTCATCCTCGGGTATGTGGACGGAGAGCCATGCGATGAGTTGCTCGATCTCGGGCAGTTCGTGCACGCGTGACATCTGCCATTGACGCGTCCAACGACTGATTTGACGGGCGAAATAGTTACCGGGCCGTCCGAAATCCGACAGCCCCACCGCGGCGGGGTCCAGGCGATGCAATGCTCCGAGAGCTTCTGCGACCTGCGCGTACATGCTCGATCGGTCCTCCTTGGATACGCCCGGCAGTGCGCTGTTGTGGAATATCCGGCCCGGGACACGCTCCATCACATAAAACGCAGTGCCAACGACTGTTTCGTCATCGCAATACAGAAGGACTTCGGGAACCGGCACTGCGGAATTCCTGAGGGAAAGCTGTATCCTGAACTCGCGATCGACCGCGTGCGCCGACGGCAAAAGCGGCCCGCTCGGACGTTTACGTAGCACGAGACGCCGGTGGCCCAGTGTCACGAAATAAGTGGGGTTGGATTGTCCACCGTCCACGGGCTGGATGTCGAACACACGGCTGCGGGTCGGAAGATGTGAGCGCAGGAGATCCTCGAGTCGCTGGGTGTCAAAGCTGATGTCTGTGTTGGATCCGAGGCTCGCCACGCGCTTCCCCCTGAGCGATCTACCGGTCTGGCTGCCCGACCCACCAAGGGTAAAAAGGCGGCATCTCGGAGGCCTTGCCCTGATAGTGCGCTTTACGCTTCTCGAGAAACGATCGTACGCCTTCCTTCCCGTCCGCCAGGCTCGTGTAAAAGACCGCAAGTGAGTCCACTTTGTGGGCCTCAGCCGGATGGGGTAGTGCGCTGTTTCGATACATCATCTGCCGAGTCAGTGCGACTGCCACTGCAGATCGCCCGTCAATGAAACGGTGAGCGAGTTCCACCGCCCGGGTCAACAGTGTTTCGGGCGAACAGATCCCCTTGATGAGGCGGCCGCGCAGGGCTTCCTCTGCATCGAACAGATCGGCACGCAGAGTCCATTCCAGCGCCTGTGGTAGTCCCACGATGCGAGGCAGAAACCAGGTGGAGCAGGCTTCCGGCACGATGCCGATTTTCCCGAATACGAAGCCGAATCGTGCTTTTTCGGACGCGAGCCGCGCATCCATCGCGAGTGTCATGGTTGTGCCAATGCCGACCGCGTCACCATTGACGGCGGCAATGACTGGCTTTTTGCAGTCATATATCGCGAGAGTCACACGGCCACCGCTGTCACGTAGCCCGTGGACGATGTCCGTCTCATCGAAGCGCTCAGTGATCTCCCGAAGCGTCGGTTGCAAAGTTTCATTCAGACCGAACACGTTGCCGGGCCGTGTCAGGTCCATGCCTGCACAGAAGGACTTTCCTGCGCCCGTGACGACGATTGCGCCCACCGAATCGTCTTCACTTGCACTTGTGAATGCCTCGACGAGCTCGTTCGCCATCTCGACGGTGAAGGCATTCAGGTTTTGCGGTCGATTCAGCGTGAGGATGAGAACCCGATCCGCCAGTGACCAGCCCAGGGTGGTGTACGGCATGGCTCGTAATTGCACGTCGTGGTGGAATATGCGTCGAGTTTAGGTCGATAATCTACGCATATCAACAGATATAGAGGTATATAATTCCTCAGGCGCGCAGGAGCAGGTCCACGATGAGTAATGAGAACGGAAACGTAACGCGCCGAGCTGTGTTGGCGGGGCCCTGTCGGGCGCCGTGGCGGGTTGACAGGTATGGCCCAAGGCGAGAGGGAGTGGCCCCCGAGGACAGAAGTCCTTTCTTTGGGGTGTTGCCTGCGCGGGACATCAAATCGAGGGCAACAATGTCAACTCGGACTATTGGATCATGGAGAACGTCAAGCCCACTCTGTTCGCACAGCGCTCCGGTGACGCGTGTGACAGTTACCATCGGTTCGCGGAGGACATCGGGCTCATCGCCACAGCGGGCTTGAATACCTATCGCTTTTCACTCGAGTGGGCGCGTATCGAGCCCAATGAGGGGCAGTTTTCGGAGGCCTCCCTGGACTACTACCTACCTGCGCGTCGTCGACTGTTGTCATTCAAAGGGCATTCGGCCGGTCGTCACCTTCAACCACTACACGTCTCCGGCTTGGTTTGCAGCCAGTGGCGGCTGGTTACGAGCAGACGCGCCACAGATTTTCGCCCGCTTCTGCGACCGGGCCGCACGCAAGATTGCCCAGGGCATCGAGCTCGCTTGTGCAATTGAACTCAGTGGGCCATACCGGCGCGGACGGATTCACGCGCCTAGCGAATCAGGCCCTCTTCAGCGGAACGGTTGTGCCGGGAGGCTGGTATTTCGTGGTCGACGATTTCGTGGGCCAAGGCGGGACGCTGGCCAATCTCATAGGGTTTATCAGTTCTCAGGGCGGGCAGGTGGTGGGAGCTACGGTCTTGACCGGAAAGCCGTACTCGGCAAAGCTGGCCCCCGATGAGGCGCAGATTCAGGCATTGAGAGAGAAACATGGGCCAGACCTTGAAGAGTGGTGGCAGCAGAATTTCGGGTTCGGCTTCGAATGCCTTACCCGGTCGGAAGCTCGTTACCTCGACAAAACCGCGGATGCTCACACCATCCGAGATCGACTTGCTGCGGCAGGACTTGCAGGCAGCCCTTAAGCTGCTCGGTCAGGACGAGATCGATGACGCGCACGCGCTTATGCGTGATCATGGCTTTCGTCCGGTTGATTTCGAGATAGTCCAACACGCCGCTCCGTTACCGGCGTTTCCAAGTCCTGTCATCGGCACAGTAACCCTCGTCAGAAAGAGCACGCGGGTAGCCAAGACCTATGAAGCAGGGAGCGGTACCTCCTGGTTGGCGCTGTTTGAGCAGGATCTGAAGCAAGGCGTATTTGGCCGAAAGGCGGCGCACGCCGAGACCAAGGAATAGGTCAATACGCTCACCTGAGCAGCAACTGGCCTTCTGTCAAAGCCTACGGTAACTCATCGGCAGATACTGGATTCCTGAAGCCAAACGCGATGCATGCGCCGGAGGTAGTCCGGAGTGAAGCATGATTGATGCGTGTTTCATCGATCATCTTTTCCGTCGCAGACAAGAATGCCTCGGACTCCTTCTCAATCTCTCGCACTGACTTGATTCCGAGGCGATTGCAGTACTCATCCGCGCGAGTCTCGTTGGAATTCTGCTTCCGGGCCCTCAGTCGTGTAGCGTCCCGCCATAACACGCCTCATGCATTCGTGCCTCCCCGGGGCGCGCGTATCCTTCAATGGGCTCGGCCACCATACCGGCTCTCTCGGGCGGCAGCCAGCAATGCTAACATTGAAGACAGGCTCTGCTATCCCATGAAACGCTCAACAGACAATATCCTGCAGGAACTAGCCCGCGAGCAAGCGAAGTTGGCGGAGTTCGAGCGCTCGCGCGACGAAGCTCGGGCAAAGATCGAGTCGCTGCGTTCAGAACTTGCCGCAGTCTCTACACTAAATTCGTTGGCTGTCACGTCAAATTTCGAGGTTCCGAATACGCCGTCGGGCAAGGTCCGAGCCTCCGCGGGTTTGTGCGGCACCTCATCGTGTTACAGGGCGGGATGAGCGCCAAGTTGCGTCATCGATCCGTGGATCAACTTGCGTCGATTCCGGATACAACCGAGCGGCTTTTACTGGCGACTGGTCGCTACATTGGAGAGGGTTTCGATGATTCGCGGCTCGATACGCTCTTTCTCGCGATGCCAGTCTCTTGGAAAGGAACCCTGACTCAATACTGCGGTCGACTCCACCGACTCCACCCCAACAAGACAGAAGTGCGGATCTACGACTATGTTGACCGAGAGGTTCCTATGCTAATGCGTATGTTTGAAAAGCGGCTCGTCACCTACCGCGCGATAGGATATGCGCGAGGTGAGGCGCCGCTTGGATTCGCTGAGCCAATTGAAGAGCGAACGATCGAGTACGACCAGGAGGCGCTTCGTCATTTTCGCGAGTATCAGTGATTATGCGAGCTTCGTCGATTTCGGCATGGAGCCCCGTCCAACCCGGGTTCGCGAGCCGCTGGCGAGCCTATTCAAAATTTCCGAAGGGAAATTTTTTCAGTGCCGCAAGGGCGTCTTTCTTGTGTCCCTGCGTAGGTTACGCGCTACTTACCCAGAGCCCCAGATCAGCAGTAGCGCGGGGCCTTCCACATCTGTTAGCACAGACGCTGCACGGCGAGCGCTCGATCACTTGACCGGTGCGAATTCACGTTGGTCCAGTACTCAAATTCGCTACTGACACTCGTTGCACGCCAACTTTTATGCGCCATGGCAAGAAGCGGAATTTTTGTGTAAAGAATGTGTAAGTGTTTGAGCTTTCGAAATCAGTATGTTGTGCACCCGAAAGTCCGATGCGTCTGCCGCGTGGTGCCAGCGGAATGCGCGGCATGTATAAGTCGCTGATTTCAGTGGTGCCCGAGGTCGGAGTCGAACCGACACGCTTTTAAGGGCGGCGGATTTTGAGTCCGCATGGGGATGCCCTAAGTGTTTGGTCCGGCTGGTATTTTAGACCACTCGGAAGGTTGTGTGTAAAAAACTGTGTAAGTTTTTGTTGGATGAGTCCCCCCTGACACCACGGATTCTCGGTAATAAAAGTACGAGATCGCGAGGACCGTTTGCAGCGATTTGCTCTGATTCAAATCAGACAAAGCTGGATGATCCATGGTTACGGTCCGAATAGGCGCGGATCCAGGGTAAAGGCGGTGACGCTCACAATCTTGATGTCAATCGATCGTGTGTGGCGATGGTTGATCAGGACATTGCGCTCTGGAGCCCGGGACACCGGCACGATTGCGGATGGCACTGTCAGCAGGGTTTGGGACGCCGAGTCCAGCCATTTGTCACCGATCTGCTGAGTATCGACTTCCCGCGAAATCCAGTCTTCGGGGAGATCAGCAATGTTCACAGCGGCTAGCGGAATATCGTCGGGTGCTTCGTATTCAACCAACATGAGTGGCGGCAGCAATGAAGCGTCGGTTACGTGGACCCGCTTTTCGAGCGCCGTCAGCGAAGGCACCGTGGAGCAATAGGTGATCGGCCTACCTCGAGTATTCCAACGACCTGAGTGAAGTAGGCCGTAGCCGCCGCTGAAATCTCGCGCGTGCCGTTTGGTCGACAACCGCCACAGTTGCATCAGGCTGCAGCGCCCCAGTCAATCTTGGCCAGGATCTGCTCGACGACGCGGGCGCCAGCCTCGGTTTGAGCGATCTCCAACGGCTTCTCGTTATTCAGCTCGCCCAATGGAGCTCGCAGCCAGGAATTGGCTTTTCCGACATCTTGGAATACGTCTTCAGCGAGTGCCTGAATGCGAGTCAGTCTGACCAGGCGGTCGGACTCCTCCACCGACAGGCGCTCACGCTTCTGCTTGCGATGCCTGTGAGTTCGCGCTGGGATCACCATGTCTGAAATTTCCTGATCCGAGAAGGATCCGCTGCGCGTGAGGTGTTCTAGCGATTTCAATGGAATCCGGAGGAACACCATTCGAGCCAAGTCGGCTGTCGAGGCAATATCCCGGCCCAACGCGCTGCGACCTCCCAGCTTGTGAAAGACTGCGAGCACCACGGGCTCCCGTTCCTTCTCGGATTGCATCATTGGCTCCTGATGATGACGTCGCGGCAAGATGCCCCAATTATAGAGGCATATTGCCGCCGGTTCAACGATCAGTAAGCTCATGAATGTGTTTTAGATAATGGACTGGTTGTAGAGTTGCTTGAAAAAGACTGCACGTGCACTGGCACGAACCTCCGCGATAAACACTTCTGGAACGATAGACGGTCGAATGCGTGGGCTCATGCCGCGGCCTGTTTCAATGTTTACTCGAAGGCCCACATAGCCATCAATGAAAGTCTGCCGCCTCGGCTTGTCGACGCTTTGGGCTCCTTTCGCGGAATCTTTCTGAAGGACCTAACGCTGAGCTGATTGCTCGTTATTTGAGAGCGCCGGCTCAGGAATATAGTTAGTCCGATTCGGACTGTCGGGCACAGCTCGTCGTCAGAGATCAGAAACCGGGTGATCTCCCCTCAATTACCGAGCGCAGGGTCACAGCCTGAACTGACTGGGCGTCCCGCGTACCACCCCACCTCACTCCTAAAGATCTACATCTACGGCTACTTGAATCGGATTCAGTCCAGCCGGCGCTTGGAAGGAGTGCCGTTAGGCAGGAGCGGCAATTCGCCGAGTCTGCCCGATGTCCTGAAAGCAGACGTTTAACGACATGCTTCAGCCGCCGTGAAGCGGCATCGGTTTGAATGAATGTTAGCCTACATCGTCACCGCGAATGTCCATTGCGATACGTGCCAAGTCGTTGCCGAACTGGTGTCCGCCGTGGCTGATCGCGCGAGTGATGGCCTGGGGGATTTGTGCGGCGTGAAGCGCCAGGTGAGCGAACGGGACGATTTCGTCATCGCGGCAATGGTAGAAGTAGATCCGCGGAATCAGCGCAAGCTTCTCGGCAATATTGCGCGGTAGCTTGAGGTCATCGAAGAATGAAAAGCACGCAGGTGCTCATTTCCGTCCAACCGTACAGATGGTTACATTGTGAACGCGAAAGCTCCCATCGGCCGCCGCGTAACGCCGAAACTCCTGGGCCAGCTGGTACTGATATTCCTTCTGCCGCATGGGTGGCTGATCGGAGAGTAAAGCGGCGACTAGCGGAGAAACATCCACGAGATATTGAGTGAAGGCTTCGGCGGACGCCAACTCCAGGGTGACGGTCAACTTTTCAGCGCGTACATCGGCAAACCCGGCGCGGATCATCACGCTTTCCAACGTGTCGTCCGGTATTTCGGTGGGCGGTTCCGGTCGGGGTGGCGGTAACTGAAACATCTCCTGTGCGATGGTGCTGGCGATGCTGATGAAGGGAAGTCGTGAGGCTTCATCCCAGACCGAAGTGGCAAACAAACCATTGGGTGTCAGCATTCGCTTTATCCTGAGCAGCAGATTCGAATAACCCGGCAGCGACGTTATTCCCCAGCGGCAAAGAATGGCATCGAAGCTGTGGGCAGGGAAATCCAACCGTTCCGCATCGGCTTCGAGAAACTCGACATTCGTCACTCCCGCTGTACTGGCTCTGATCCGGGCGATAGCGAGCATCTGCTTTGAGATGTCGGTAGCGATAACCCGGCCCGCAGAACCGACACGGCTTGCAGCTGACAACGCGGGTTCGCCGATGCCCGTCGCGATGTCCAACACGCGCTTGCCAGGTGCGACTCCCGCGAGGTCGACCAAGCGGTCGTTGACGTGTTGCGCGCCGTCTTCGATGGTGCGCCACCACTTTTCCCAACCCGCGGCGACGCGATCCCACTCCTGGCGTTGTCGGTCCTTATGATGCTCTGCGTCTGTACGCCCAGTGTTCATAGTTCGGATCGCATATGCAGGCTAACGACTAAGTTCACGGCGACGGCGAGCGCGCCGGTCGCCACATCTCTCCACCCGAAAGTATGCCCACATCGTACCCAGCTTGGTCCGCGAGATTGGTCTCGACGCGAGCGCCTACGGGACTCACACGCTGAAACGCATGATCTGCCGACGAGCCAAGAACCTGAGCTGCAGATCGAGCTTCGACCGTCTCGTCGATGATCGCGCGATCCAGATCGCGGATCATACCGGTGGGATGAATTTGGGTGGCGAGGGTGCGTAGTCTGATTGTCCAGGGTCAGATACGGGCGCTCTCTACCAGTTCGCGAGCCAACGTCGTTTTACCGAAGACGCGAGCCGATCACCATGACCGCGGGTGTGTCCGTAAGTCGAGATGACACTGGCCGCAGAAGTTCGCTTGATTGTGCCTTCAACGCGAACGTTGATTCCCGAGCCTGTCTTCGCCCAATCCGGATTGCAGAGGCTGGCACATCCGCAGCGGACTTTATGTGTAAGGACTGTGTGTAAGTGCATCGGCCGCGGGAATCTGCAAAATTACGCATTGAAAGTCCGATGCGTCTATCCCGCTAACGCACAACAACGGCGAGCGCAGATAAGCCGATGATTTCAGTGGTGCCCGAGGTCGGAGTCGAACCGACACGCTTTTAAGGGCGGCGGATTTTGAGTCCGCTGCGTCTACCAATTCCGCCACTCGGGCTACGAGGGGGCGCGAATTATAGCTGAGCGCCTGCGACCTTTCAGGGATCTGGTGCATCTAAGTAGGTCGTGGCCAGACTCGTAGAGATTGACGTACCCCCCGACGTGCTTGCGAGCGCGCGCTTTGGCAGCGAGCGCGCCCAGGCGGCGATTTATGCCGCTGTGGCGCCCGCGACGTTTGGGCTCGTTCGGCGCCTTGCGGGGAGCCGCGCGCTGGCTGAGGACCTGTTTCAGGAGACCATGATGGCGGTCTTTCAGGGGCTGGCGGGGTTTCGGGGGGAGGCGCCGCTGGGGGCGTGGGTGAGGCAGATCGCTGTTTCCAAGTGCTTGATGTATCTGCGATCTCCGTGGCATTGGGCGCGGCTGCGGCTCGGTTCGGAGGGCGATTCGGGCGCGTGGTCGGTGGATGCGCTGCTTCCGGCGACGCCGGGTCCGAGGGCGGAGGTGCTGGATGTGGAGCGGGCCCTTGCGAGTCTTGCGCCGACCGCCCGTGCGGTGGTTTGGCTCTTTGAGGTCGAGGGTTATACGCACGAGGAGATCGCTCAATCCTTCGGCCGGTCGGTGAGCTTTTCGAAGTCTCAACTGGCGCGTGCGCACTCCAAGCTGCGCGAATGGTTCGAGCCTTCGGTGGATCGTCAGACATGCACAACTCCTTAGAGCAATCGAATAGCCAGTCGCCGGCTTGCGGCGACCGCCTGCGCGGACTTTCCCCGGAAGTGCCGCCTCCTTATAACTGGCAGGAGTTCCAGCTCCGGTCGCTGCAGCGCTCTGCTGCCGGTGCAGATGCTGGCCTGAATTGGAGGCACATGGCTGCCGCCGCGGCTTTGTTGGCCATTGTCGGCGGGATTGCCGTTTGGGGGCGCGTTGGTGGTAGCGGGCGGCACGCCCTCGCTGGCAATTCCGTTTCCACGGAAGGTGCGGCGGAGCGGATGTCGAGCGCACGCGGCCCCGCAGGCGACGTCGACGCTATACGCGAGTTCGGGTCAGCGACTCAGCCCTCAGCGGGCCGAGGCGGCGTTGACCGCGATGCGGCGCTCCGCTCGAGAGCGATCGAATCCTGGCTTGCGACACTGCCTCGTGAGCCCGCTGTGGTGCGTGTTGGAACGCGTGCGGCTGTGGCGCGGCTCGAGGATCGGATCGCGCAGGTCGATGACTTGTTGACCTCGGTTCGACTCGATGGGATGCCGGCGGATCGATTGGTGGCACTGCAACAGGAACGTTTCCGGCTCGTGGGGTCGCTGGCGCAGGTGCGTTATGCGGAAGTTGTAGCTTCCGAGTCACCGTGATGCTTGCGAGTCGCCCTTATGGTCGCTGATTTTCAACCTTTGTTTCGAGGACTCATCGTGAAAAGCAAACTACTTGCGCTGGCTACTGCTACTGCGTTCGCAGGGGGCGCGGGCGTTGTGACGCCGATGGCTGCGTTTGCGGCTGCTGGCGAATCCAGGGATGCCTTCTATTTCGTCGGCGACGACAGCATCAAGGACCTCGATGCCAGGACCAGGGATCTGGATGCGAAGACCAAAGATATGGACGCGAAGACCAAAGATATGGACGCCAAAAACAAGAATCTTGACGCGAAGCTTGCTGAGGCACAGGCGAGATTGGAGAGGGCTGCGCACGACGTTGCGGAGCTCACGAGTGAGATCGGTGGTCCGCTGATGGACAAGTTCATGGTGTTCAATGGCGAAGGTCCGTCACGGGCAATCATTGGAGTGCAGCTCGATCCGGAGAGCGGCAAAGAAGGCGCGCGAATTCAGGAAGTCAGTCCCGGTGGCCCCGCGGATGAGGCCGGTCTTCATGTTGGCGACGTGATCACTGCGATCAATGGCACGGAGGTGAAGGGAGATAGTCCGGCGAGGCGGGTGATGCAACTCATGCACAAGGTTGCACCTGAGAGCAAAGTGAACGTGCATGTAACTCGAGAGGGCAAACCGCGGGATTTCGTCATCACTGCCCGGCGGGGAGCTGTGTCCTTCGGCCTGCAACATCCGCCTATTCCGCCTATTCCGCCGATGCCGCCAGGCTTTCCGGAGGCCGGTGTCAGCACCTTCGGGCCAGTCATGATTCATGGGCAGTTGGGTGACATGGAGCTTGCGACCCTCACGCCGCAGTTGGGGCGCTACTTTGGAACGGAGAAGGGTGTGCTCGTCGTGCGGGCTCCAAAGGATTTCAAGCTGGAGGATGGTGACGTGATACTCGCCATCGACGGGCGTGAGCCCTCGAGCGGATCGCACGCGACGCGCATCCTGAGCTCGTATCAGGCCGGCGAAAAGATCACGATAAAAGTCATGCGGCAGCAAAAGACGGTTAATGTCGAAACGACGCTTCCGGATCGCATGTCGTTCATGGGGTCGGGGCCGGACCGCAAGGTGAAGCTGATGCGGAGGGGCGCGAACGCCGCGACCTGATTACAGACAAGGAGGCGGCTGCGGGCAAGGGGGCGGCCAAGGGCAAGGAGGCGACTCGCGCACGGGGGCGGCCAGGGGCAAGGAGGTGACTAACGCAAGGCGGCGGTTTTTTCGCGCCGGCGGGAGGATTGAAATACCATGCGCGCGTGCTACGCCATGACTTTGCCTACGACCTGCCGCCCGAACTAATCGCCCAGACTCCGCTCGCTGAGCGATCGGCGAGTCGGCTGCTTGTTCTCCAGAGGGCGGAGGGTCGCCCCGCTTCACGTGATTGCACCATGCACGACTTCCCCGGGCTTCTGCGCCCGGGGGATCTGCTGGTTTTCAACGATACGAAAGTGGTTGCGGCGCGGCTTCTCGGGACGAAGCCGTCCGGCGGTCGCGTTGAGATATTTCTCGAGCGTGTCGTCGGGACGAGCGAGGCTGTTGTACAGCTGCGAGCAAGCAAGCCGATACGCGAAGGGCTTGAGGTGACAACGGCAGGTGGCGTTGTGCGCGTGCTCGGTCGTCAGGACGATCTGTGGCGTGTCGGGTTTCCCGGCCCGGCGCTTGAATTCTTCGAGGAGTGGGGCGATGTACCGCTTCCACCGTACATTCACCGCACGCCTGACGCGAATGACCGCGAGCGTTATCAGAGTATCTTTGCGCGTGAGCGGGGTGCGGTTGCTGCACCTACAGCTAGTTTGCACTTTGATTCGCAGTTGATTCGGGAGATCGAGGCGCGGGGCGTGAGCCGGGCCTTCGTAACACTGCACGTGGGCGCGGGGACGTTTCAGCCGGTGCGAACTGACGATTTGGAGTCGCACGTCATGCATGCCGAGCGCGTGTCGGTGAGTGCGGCAACGTGCGAGGCGATCAACAAGACGCGAAGCAATGGTGGCCGGGTTGTGGCGATTGGCACAACGGTCGTGCGTGCGCTGGAGTCGGCGGCGCTGGCGGGGACTTTGCCCGCCGCGGGCTGGTCAGGCGAAACGCGTCTGTTCATTCGCCCCGGCTTTGATTTCCGGGTCGTCGATGCGCTGCTTACGAACTTCCATTTGCCGGAGTCCACACTGCTCATGCTTGTGTGCGCATTCGCTGGAAGGGATTCTGTGCTCGCCGCGTACGAGCATGCTGTGCGGGCGCGATATCGTTTTTTCAGCTATGGGGATGCCATGTTCTTGACGAAGGCGGGGGTGGGCGGTTGAGGCCAAAGTTCGAATTGCTGACGAGTGACGGCGCTGCTCGTCTGGGGCGGCTGACACTTGCGCACGGCGTGGTTGAGACGCCCGCATTCATGCCGGTAGGGACCTACGGCACGGTGAAAGCGATGACTCCCGAGGAATTGGAGGGTCTGGGTGCGCAGATTGTCCTTGGCAACACGTTCCACCTTATGTTGCGTCCCGGATCCGACATCGTGGATGCGCACGGTGGATTGCACCGTTTTATGCACTGGGACCATCCGATCCTCACCGACTCCGGTGGCTTCCAGGTGTTCAGCCTGAGGAGTCTGCGCAAGATCACGGAGGAGGGGGTGCGGTTCCGTTCGCCAATAGACGGCAGCGAGGTACGTCTGAATCCCGAGGATTCAATGGATGTACAGCTGAAGCTGCGTTCCGACATCGCGATGGCGCTGGACGACTGCACTCCCTACCCAGCGACTGAGGCACAGGCACGCGAATCCATGGAGCGCTCCATGCGTTGGGCCGCCCGTAGCCACGCCCACTATTATAGAGATGAGCCTCCCGGCGGGCTGTTTGGCATCGTGCAGGGCGGCATGCACGGCGCCTTGCGCTTGGCGTCGTTGGAAACGCTGATGAAGCTGGATTTCCCGGGGTTTGCGGTTGGCGGACTGGCTGTGGGCGAGCCGGAAGAGGAGCGTCTGCGAATCCTCGAAACGACCGTACCGCATATGCCCCGGGATTGCCCGCGGTACTTGATGGGAGTCGGCCGTCCGGAGGACATCGTCGCCGGGGTGTTACGCGGCATCGATATGTTCGACTGCGTTATGCCCACCCGACACGCACGGAATGGTCACCTATTCACTTCAACGGGCGTCATCAACATCCGGAATGCGGCTCACCAGGCGGACCTGGGTCCAATCGACCCGGACTGCGTCTGCTATACCTGCCGGAATTACACCCGGTCGTACCTGCGCCACCTGGACCGCTGCAATGAGATCCTGGGGGCGCGGCTGAACACCATTCACAACCTGCATTTCTACCTGGAATTGATGCGAACCGTCCGGGTTCAAATCGCCTCTGGTCGGCTCGCGGCCTGGGCTGAGGGGTATTTAGCCTTGCGGCTGAGCGCGGCTGGCGCTGTGGCATAATGCCGCCCCTTCGCTCCGCCGGGCGCCAAGCCGGGTGGAGCTCTTTCCGACCAAGGTGACTGCATGAACTCTTTGATTCCCGAAGCCTGGGCACAGAGTGCTGCGCCCGGTGGCGCCGGCGGCATGGCCCCGTTGCTGATGATGGTTGTCTTCATCGTCATCTTCTACTTTCTGCTCATCCGCCCGCAGCAGAAGAAGGCGAAGGAGCACCAGGCGCTGATCACGAAGCTCTCCACCGGCGACGAGGTCGTCACCACGGGCGGCCTGCTCGGAAAGGTGGTCGAGGTCGGCGACAATTTCCTCACGCTCGAGATCGCTGACGGCGTCCGGGTAAAGGTGCAGAAATTCCAGGTCGCCTCGCTGATGCCCAAGGGCACATTGAAAAGCGCCTGAATCATGCTCGAATATGCCCGATGGAAGTACGTCCTCGTCGTCGTTGTCCTGCTCCTGGGTCTGGTTTTTGCGTTGCCGAACGTGTTCGGTGAGGACCCGGCTCTGCAGGTCGCCCGCAAGGATCACGCCCCCGTGGCGGCCGCCACCACTCCCGCCATCGAGTCGTACCTGAAGGAACGCGGAGTCAAAGTCGAAAAGAGTTACATCGACGCGGGCCGGCTGATGCTGCGGTTCGCGAATGTGCCCGAGCAGTTGAAGGCTCGAGACGCGGTCAACGACCATTTCAAGGACCAGTACATAACGGCGTTGTCGTTCGCTTCACGGGCGCCCGCGCTATTTCGCAGTGCAGGCCTGCGGCCCATGCCGCTTGGATTGGACCTGCGTGGCGGCCTGTACCTCCTGTACCAGGTGGACGTGAACGGTGCGGTAAACCAATGGCTCGAGGGCTATGCACAGGACGCCCGCCGCACGCTTTCAACAGCCAACATCCCGTTCAAGGATGCCAGTGTCGTGAAAGGCGGCAACAGTGACCGCCCGAACGCCATTCGTATCGTGTTGCCGCCCGAAGCCGACGCAAATGCGGCGCGCACCGCGCTGACTCAGGCGCTGCAGGGCACGCAAGTGTCTGCCGAGTCGCTGCCGTCTGGATCCGCGATCTTGGCAACACTGACGCCCGCGCAGATCAAGGAACGCCAGGACTATGCCATTCAGCAGGTCATGACGGTGTTGCGCAACCGGGTGAATGAGCTGGGCGTATCAGAGCCGATCGTTCAAAGGCAGGGTCTGGACCGCATCAACGTGCAGTTGCCCGGAGTGCAGAACTCGGCCGAGGTCAAGGACATCCTGGGCAAAGTTGCAACGTTGGAGTTCCGCCTCGAGGACATGACGAACAGTGCGTTTGAAGCGGCTTCGAGCGGTCATGCGCCCCTGGGCTCCAAGTTGTACACACACACACGCATGGGCCGTCCGTTGCTGCTGAAGCGCGAAATCATTGCCACGGGCGACCAGCTGACCAACGCAACCAGCACGCAGCAACAGGAAGGGCCGGCGGTAGCGATCAAGCTCGATGCGCGGGCCGGCGAGGCGATGCTGAAGACCACCCGTGCCAATCTGAAAAAACGCATGGCCGTGGTTCTGATCGAGAAGCGGCGCGAGACGAGCGAGGTGAACGGCAAGAAGGTGAGCCGCGAAGTCACCGACGAGCAGGTCATCAACGACGCGACCATTCAGGGCATCTTCAGCAACAATTTCGTGATCACGGGATTGCAGGCAGGAGAGGCGCGCGAGCTGGCGCTGCTGCTGCGCGCCGGGTCGCTGTCGACGGGAATCTATCCGATCGAGGAGCGTGCCGTCGGTCCGAGCGTTGGCGAGAAGAACATTCAGATGGGCATTCGTGCTCTCATCATCGGCATGGTCGGGGTGTTTGCCTTCATGGCGATCTACTACCGGATCTTCGGCTTGGTGGCCGACGCGGTGCTGCTCGCCAATGTGGTGCTGCTTGCTGCACTGCTTTCGATGTGGCACGCGTCCTTATCCTTGCCTGGTATCGCGGGCATCATTCTGACGGTCGGTATGGCGGTGGATGCGAACGTGCTCATTTATGAGCGTATTCGCGAGGAAATCCGCAAGGGCGTTTCGCCTCAGGCGGCGATCCGGGCGGGCTTCGAGAAGGCGTTTTCAGCCATCGCCGACTCGAACGTCACCACGCTGATCGCGGGTGTCGTGTTGTGGGTGTTCGGCACCGGGCCCATTCGTGGCTTCGCGATCGTGTTGACGCTCGGCATCGCGACGTCTCTGTTCACGGCACTGATGGGAAGCCGTGCGTTGATTACATTGATGTATGGCGGCAAGCGCAAGCTGACCCGCCTGTCGATCTGACTCAAGGTTATCCGAGGAAGGCCGCGTGGAATTTTTCAAGAAGCAGACCAACTTCCCGTTCATGGCCACCCGCAAGGTGTGGTACACGTTGTCTGCCATCCTGATGATCGGGTCGGTGGTCTCGTTTGCCACCCGGGGACTCAACCTCGGAATCGACTTCACCGGTGGTATCAGCGCGGCGGTGACTTTCTCGCAGACTGCCAATGTCGAAGCGGTGCGGGCCAAGCTGGCCACCTCCGGCTTCACGGACCCTCAGGTCCAGACCTTTGGCTCCTCACGCGACCTGGCCATTCGCCTGCCGCCCGATCCGAGTCAGGACGCAACGGCGATCCGGGCGAAGCTCGAGTCGGCGCTGAAGGCCGTGGATCCGAGCTCGCAGGTTCAGCAGCTCGAGGTCGTAGGTCCACAGGTTGGCAACGAGCTGAAAACGAGCGCCAGCTGGGCGTTGTTTTTTACCCTGGTGTTGATCGGTGTGTACATTGCGCTCCGATTCCATACCTGGCGATTGTCCCTCGGCGCCATCCTCGCCGTCATCCACGACCCGGTCCTGGTGTTGGGGATCTTCTCTATTACCCAGACGCCGTTTGACCTGCCGGTGGTCGCGGCCATCCTGGCCGTCATCGGCTACTCGCTGAACGATACCGTCGTGGTGTTTGACCGCATCCGCGAGCGGCTCGAGACGAATCGGCGGCTGCCGCCCGATGTAGTACTCGATCAGTCGATCAACCAGACGCTGTCACGAACGATCATGACGAAAGTCGTAACCTCGATTGTCGTCGTTGCGCTGCTGTTCCTGGGTGGGCCGGTGTTGCGGGGATTTTCGGAGGCTTTGATGATCGGGATCATCGCCGGTACGTACTCCTCCATCTACATCTCGAGTGCCATTGCGCTCGATTGCGGGTTGACGGCGGAGCACGTCTTCCCGAGCGAGAAGAAAGCCGCGCTCGATCATCTGCCGTAACCGCGCCCGACGGCCATGCTCGAACTGCTCGCCGATCCGCAGGTCTGGTTGGCGTTCATAACGCTGGCGCTGCTCGAGATCGTTCTCGGCATCGACAACCTGATCTTCATCGCAATCCTGGTGGGGCGGCTGCCGCCGGCCCGGCAGGAGACGGCGAGGCTCACCGGGCTGACACTCGCGATGCTCACCCGGATCGCGCTGTTGTATTCGATCGTGTGGCTGACGAGGCTCACGACCCCCTGGTTTCATGTTGGCGATCAGGCGGTGACGGGACGCGACCTCATTCTCTTCATCGGTGGACTGTTCCTGCTCGTGAAGAGCGTGTTGGAGATCCACCAGGCGATGGAGGGGGCTGGGAAAAGCGCCAGCCAGACGGCCAAGGTCTATGCGGGGTTCGCGATGACCGTGGTGCAGATCGCCGTCATCGACATCGTTTTTTCCCTGGACTCCGTGTTCACGGCCGTAGGCCTGGCGAAGGACCTGTCGATCATGATTGCCGCGATTGTCGCGGCAATTGTGGTGATGATGTGGGTGTCGCGATCGATCAGCGCGTTCATCGAGCGCCACCCGACGATCAAGATCCTGGCGCTTTCGTTCCTGATTCTCATCGGTGTAGCGCTGATCGCCGAGGCGGCGCACCTGGATATCCCGAAGGGATATCTCTACTTCGCCATGGCGTTCTCGGTCACAGTCGAGATGATCAACATCCGACTGCGCCGATTACTGGATTCCCACAAGAAGGTTGACGAAGGCGAGGGCGGTTAACACCGCCCTCGTAAAGCGGCTAGCGCGTAGCACTCACTGGCTGCGTGGCACCGTTGCCGCGATGCAGGCGGCTGTGTTTGTAACCATAGAGCGCGTAGATGATCGCGCCGACGATGGTCCAGACGAGTAGCCGCACCCAGGTTCCAACGCCGAGCGATATCATCATCCAACCGCAGATGATGGCTCCCACGATGCAGGTGAACCAGGGCCACGGTGTACGAAACGGCCGCGGCAGGTCCGGTCTCGTGTGACGAAGTACGAGCACCCCGATGCAGACCGTGACGAAGGCCGCCAACGTTCCGATCGAAACCATCTCGCCCAATATTCCCACCGGAAACAGCCCCCCGATCAGGGCCGCAAACACTCCCGTCACGACGGTGCCGACGCTCGGAGTATGAAACTTCGGGTGGACTTTCCCGAACGGCTTCCAGAGCAATCCGTCGCGGGCCATTGCGAGGAAGATTCGCGCCTGTGCCAGAGTCATGACGAGCATGACGGATGTCATGCCGGCAAGGGCGCCGAGTTTGACGGGCAGGCCCATCCAGCGCAAAGCGGGGTGCGTGTCGATGGCAAGCGCAACAGGTGCAGGAACATTCAGCTGCTTGTAGTTCACCATCCCCGTCAGTACGAGCGCCACCACCACATACAGGATCGTGCAGATGACCAGGCTGCCGAGAATGCCGATGGGCATGTCGCGCTGTGGATTCTTGGTTTCCTGGGCAGCGGTGGAGATGGCATCAAAGCCGATGTACGCGAAGAAAATGACAGCCGAAGCGGTCATGATTCCGGGCCAGCCGTACCTGCCCGGGCCCTCGTTCGGTGGAATGAAGGGGTGCCAGTTCTCAGGCGCGATGTAGCTCACGCCGAAGAAGATGAACAGCAGGACTACTGTGACCTTGATGGCGACGATCACAGTGTTGAATGCCGAGGATTGGCGGATCCCGACATAACAGATGATCGAGAGCACGGCCACGATGGCCATGGCCGGCAGGTTGATCAATGCGCCGGTGCGCACGATGTCGAGGTCACCGGCACCCTTGGCAAAGGGCGCACTGGACAGGGCCGCCGGCAAATGCAGCCCGAACTGATCGAGCAGGCTGACCAGGTAACCTGACCATCCCACCGAGACAGTGGCCACGGCAAACAGATACTCCAATACCAGGTTCCAGCCGATGAACCAGGCGATGCCCTCGCCGAGAGTTGCGTAGGAGTACGAGTAAGCGCTGCCGGAAACGGGGATCATTGCGGCAAACTCGGCATAGCAGAGCCCGGCGAGGGTGCAGCCTATGCCTGCGATGATGAAGGCGAGAGCGAGAGCGGGTCCGGCGTGGTTCGCTGCCGCGACACCGGTGAGTACGAAAATACCGGTACCGATGATGCCGCCGACTCCCAGGGCGGTCAGTGCGGTAGCGGAGAGCACCCGCCGCAGTTGCGGGCCGCTGGAGTCATCCGCGTGAAGGTCGGAAATGGATTTGGTCGCCAGAAGCTGATTGGCCATTAACCTGTGAACCCCCGAAAAAACTTTGCCGGGACTGTGGAGGAACTTCAGCCTTCGCGCAACTGCTCCGGTATGTAGGGGGCCAGTAACTCCAGCAACGCTGCGTAGACCTTGGGTGAGCCGGCCAGTACGTTACCTCCCTGCGTATACTCGCCACCCGTAAGTGTTCCGATGCGGCCACCTGCTTCCTGGATGAGCAGCGTTCCGGCAGCCGTGTCCCACGGACTCAATCCAATCTCCCAGAATGCATCCGTACGGCCCGCTGCGACATAAGCCATGTCGAGCGCCGCAGAGCCAGGGCGCCGCACGCCTGCTGTGTTTTCCATCACTGCTCTGAGCATCGCCATATAGGAGTCCATGTACTTCGCATTCGCGCGGTACGGGAAACCAGTGCCGATGAGCGAGCCTTCCAGACCGCGCTGTTTGCTGACACGAATGCGGCGATTGTCCAGGTGGGCGCCGGCCCCGCGAGTGGCGGAGAAAATCTCCTGGCTGATGGGGTCGTAGACGACCCCGTGTTCGAGCCGACCCTTGACCTGACAGGCAATGGAGACCGAGAAAGTCGGGAAGCCGTGCAGGAAGTTCGTGGTGCCATCGAGCGGGTCGATGATCCAGACTGTATCGCTGTCCCCCGTGCGCCCGCTCTCCTCGGCCAGGAAGGCGTGGCTCGGATAGTTCTTGCGGATCAGCTTGATGATCTCGGCCTCGGCCGCATGATCGACTTCACTGACGAAGTCGTTGCGTCCCTTGGAGGTGATCGTCAGGGATTCGAGGCGATTGAGGCTGCGGATGATGACTTCGCCGGCGGCACGGGCGGCCCGGACGGCAATATTGAGAAGCGCATGCACAGTAAAATAAGCTCACATAGCGTCTCCGCGCGCACGAACAGTGCGGCGGAATCCAATCAACGAATCGTAACAGATTGATGTCCCCCAACATTCGTATCGTGCTCGTCGAGCCTTCGCATCCGGGAAATATCGGAGCGGTGGCGCGCGCCATGAAGAACATGGCGCTGGAAGATCTGGTCCTCGTGCGGCCTAAGCTGTTTCCCGATGAGGAGGCCACCGCGCGCGCGTCCGGCGCGGATGACATTCTGGAGCGCGCTCGTGTGGTCGGCTCCGTTGCGGAAGCCCTTGCGGGATGCGGTTTTGTGGCTGCGACGACCTCGCGCGATCGCGACCAGAATTTCCGAATTGCCGACGTGCGCGATGCCGCCGAACGCATCGTCAATGAGGCGCGTCGGACGCCTGCCGCAGTGCTATTTGGGGCGGAGCGTACCGGCCTTACTAATGACGATCTTGAGGCGGCTCACGTGCTGATCCGCATCCCGGCGAACGAGGCCTATCTTTCGTTGAATCTGGCTATGGCTGTGCAGCTTGTTGCGTATGAGCTATTTCGCGCTCGCGGAGCCAAAGTGGTGCCGTTATCTACAGACGTGCCACTGGCCACGCCTGAAGACATGGATCGCCTCTACATCCACCTCGCACAGGTGATGGAGGAGGTCGACTTCCGGGATCGCACTCAAAGTGGCACTAATCTCATGGCGCGCATCCGGCGATTTCTGCAGCGCGCCGAACTGGATCAGAACGAGGTGAATATCCTGCGTGGATTGCTGACGGCAGTGCAAAGCCGTCGCCGCCGTGCAGGTGGCAGCGACCGTGATACCTGAGCCGACACCGGAGGCTGACGTTATCTACCTGGACTACGCGGCGACGACGCCCGTGGATCCTGCGGTCGTGCGAGCGATGAGCGCTTGTATGGGACCCGAAGGAGACTTTGGCAACGCCGGGTCCGTTACGCATCGGTTCGGCCACCGGGCCGCCGCCCGTGTAGAAGCTGCGAGGGTACAAGTCGCGTCCCTTCTTTCGGCGGATCCCGACGAGATCATCTTCACGTCCGGCGCCACCGAGTCGAACAACCTGGCCGTGCTGGGCATTGCACGCGCGAATGCCGACCGCGGGCGTCACATCGTGACGTCACGCACCGAGCACAAGGCCGTCCTGGACCCCTGCAAGCGTCTCGAGAAGGAGGGCTTCTCGGTCACGTATCTGACGCCGGATCGCGCCGGACGGATCGACCCCGAGGCGGTTCGTGCGGCGTTGCGTGCCGATACGGTTCTTGTGTCGATCATGTTCGCGAACAACGAGATTGGTGTGCTGCAGGACGTTGGCGCGATCGGTGCTGTCTGCCGTGAACGCGGCGTAGCCTTTCATACCGATGCCGCGCAAGCTGTCGGCAAGATTGCCGTGGATGTAAGCGCGTTGCCCGTTGATGTCGTCTCGTTCACGGGGCATAAGCTGTACGGGCCTAAGGGCGCTGGTGCGCTTTTTGTGCGGCGTTCGGCTCGGCCGTTGCTGCAGGCGGTGACCTTCGGGGGTGGGCAGGAACGCGGATTGAGGCCGGGGACTTTGGCCACGCATCAAATTGTGGGGCTGGGGGCTGCGTGTGAGCTCGCACGCTCGCTGCAGCCTCAGGAAGCTGTGCGCTTGGCGGCGTTGCGGGATCGGCTGTGGCAGGGGATTGGGGCCCTCGGCGGTGTTCACTTGAACGGGGAGGGCGCTTCACGTCTCCCCGGGATACTGAACGTCTCGTTCGAGGGAGTTGAAGGTGAGAGCCTGGTTGTGGGTCTTGGAGAGCTGGCGATTTCGACAGGCTCGGCCTGTAACTCAGCCTCTGCTGAGCCGTCATACGTACTTCGCGCGTTGGGGCGAGATACGCAGCTCGCTCAGAGTTCGCTGCGATTCAGTCTCGGACGATTTACTAGCGAGGCAGACGTGGACGTGGCAATTGCCGCGGTGAATCGTGAGGTGCGGCGGCTGCGGGCTTTATCTCCTGCGGCGAATGCGGGCAAGTCCCCTTGGCCGGGTCATCCAGTTGTAACTGGAGAGGCCGGTGCCGCGGGCCAGGACACCTGGATTCGCATTCATTTGCTGGTTGTAGATGGCGTTGTGAAGGACGCCCGTTTTGAAGCGTACGGATGCCCCCATACTCTGGCAGTAGCGGCATGGATGGCGAAGGAGCTGCCGGGCCGGCGCCGCGAGGCTTTGCAGCCAGGTACGCCTACGGATTGGGCGAAAATCCACGGTGTGCCGATCGAGAAGTTCGGTCGGCTGCTGGTGGTTGAGGATGCGGTACGGGCCTGCCTTCGGCATTGGCCGGAACGGGCGTAGAATGGTTCCACTTCAACTGATCCTGCTGAAACGATGGCTATCTCTCTGACAGAATCGGCCGCCACTCGTGTCAAAACGTTTCTGGTGTCCCGGGGCCACGGCGTGGGCCTGCGCCTGGGGGTGCGTAAAACCGGCTGTTCCGGCTTTGCGTACGTCATCAATTATGCCGACGAAGCCACTCCGGGCGACCTTATGTTCGAGGACCGGGGTGTGAAGGTATTCGTCGATCCGAGCAGTATTTCGCTGATCGATGGGACGGTCGTGGACTTCGTGAAGCAAGGGCTGAACGAGGCTTTCCGCTTCCGCAATCCCAACGTGAAAGGGGAGTGCGGGTGCGGGGAGAGCTTTTCGGTCTGACCGAGGCTTCCGCGCCGGGCTCAAAAATCCTTACGGAACGGGCACTTCCGTAATGGGCGGGTATGCGGGTTAAATTGCCCGAAGTGCTCGCTCCAAGGTAAACTGCACGGCTGTCGTTCGCAGTCTGGTCGGCTGCGAGCGTCCCCCTAAGTTCTACGACAAAGGATCAAAGCGAATGGCGCTCGAGCGCACTCTGTCTATCGTCAAGCCGGACGGCGTCAGCCGAAATCTCATTGGCGAGGTTTATCGCCGTTTTGAGAAGGCCGGCCTGTCCATCGTAGCCGCGCGGATGTTGCATCTGTCACAGCGTGAAGCCGAAGGTTTCTACGCCGTTCACCGCGAGCGGCCGTTCTTCAAGGACCTTGTGAAGTACATGACGTCCGGTCCGGTGGTTGTGCAGGTTCTCGAGGGCGAGGGTGCCATCGCGAAGAACCGCGAGATCATGGGTGCCACGGATCCGAAGAAGGCCGCGCCGGGCACGATCCGCGCCGACCATGCACTCAGCATCGAGCAGAATGTGGTGCACGGGTCGGATGCGCCGGAAACAGCTGCGGTCGAGATTGCTTACTTCTTCCGCACGACGGAGTTGCATCCGCGCGGTTGACCGTACGCGCAGGCGTTCCATGAACTCACTTGCCCAAACGAACCTCCTGGGACTTGCGCGTCCCGAGCTCGAAGCGTTCGTCGCGCAGTTGGGCAACAAGCCGTTTCGCGCTCGCCAGTTGATGAACTGGATGTACAAGCGCGGTGAGGGCTCGTTCGAGAGCATGACGGACCTTGCGAAGGATTTCCGCGCGCAGCTCGCTGAGCGCGCGGTGATCCGCACGCCGGAGATCGTCACCATGCACAAGTCGGCCGACGACACGTGCAAGTGGGTGTTGCGTGCCGATTCTTCCCAGGCGTTTGAAATGGTATTCATCCCCGAGCCGGATCGGGGGACGTTGTGCATCTCTTCACAGGTGGGATGTGCCCTGGACTGCTCTTTCTGCTCGACGGCGCAGCAGGGTTTCAACCGCAACCTGACAACTGCCGAGATCGTCGGGCAGGTGTGGCTCGCGAAGCGCGAGCTGGCCGAATTCGATTCTTCCAAGCAGCCCATAGGCGATCACCGCATCGTTACCAACGTTGTGTTGATGGGCATGGGTGAGCCGTTGGCGAATTTTCGCAACGTGGTTCCGGCGCTGCGCATTTTGCTGGATGACTACGGGTTCGACCTGTCGCGCCGCCGTGTGACGCTGTCAACTTCGGGGCTGGTCCCGCAGATCTACAAGCTGGCGGAGGAAACCAACGTTGCGCTCGCGGTGTCGTTGCATGCGCCGGACGACGAGTTGCGCAATGAGCTCGTGCCGATCAACCGCAAGCATCCGATTGCCGAGCTGCTGAGTGCCTGCTGGCATTACATCGACGAGCAGAACGGCCGCAGTGTGACGTTTGAATACGTGATGTTGGATGGCGTGAATGATTCGCCGGCCCAGGCGCGGGCGCTCGCCCAGTTGTTGCGGGGGCATCCGGCGAAGGTCAACCTGATTCCCTTCAACCCATTCCCCGGAACGCGCTACAAACGTTCGCCGCTTGCGGTGATTCAACGGTTTCGCGATGAGCTCATTCAGCGCGGTGTGCTCGCGACTGTGCGGCGTACGCGCGGTGATGATATTGACGCGGCCTGCGGTCAGCTTGCGGGCCGGGTGATCGATCGGACTACGGCACGGCTCGGCAACAAGGTCTTTGGCCTAACGGTTCAATCATGACAGCGCGGATTGCACGGGTCGCATCGTTCCTGCTGCTGGGCGTGGCAGCACTTGCGCTGAGCGCATGCTCCTCTTCTGGCCACAGCGCCAGGAAGAAGAACGATGCGTCTAATTACAACATGCAGCTGGGCATGGCCTATCTCAACCAGGGCGATCTCGGGCTGGCCAAGGAGAAGCTCGACCGGGCCGTGACCGAGAATCCGGGCGACCCGAACGTGCACAGCGCAATGGCGATGTTGCAGGACCGCCTGGGCCATCCGGAAGCTGCCGACAAGGAATTCAAGGCGGCGTTGAATCTTGGGCCGCGCAGTCCCGATGTTCTGAACAACTATGCGGTTTATCTGTGCCGCACCGGGCGCACGGACGAGGGCGTGAAGAGCTTCGAGGAGGCGGCGCACAACGCGCTGTATCGCACTCCCGAGGCTGCGTATACCAACGCGGGTGTCTGTCTGCGCGGCGCGAAGCGCGACACGCAGGCCGCGATGAGTTTCCAGCGGGCGCTGCAGGTGAAACCCAACTTCGCGGAAGCTGCGTATCAGCTCGCGGACCTCGATTTCAATCGGGGCGAAGTACCGGACGCGCGGGAGACGGTCGATAAGTTCATCGCCTCGTTCGAGGCGACGCCGGAACTGTTGCTGCTCGGGGTGCGCATCAGCCGTAAGCAGGGTGACCGGGTGGCGGAAGAGAAGTTCGCGCGCAAGCTGCGCCTCGATTTCCCCGCCTCGGACCAGGCTCGCGCGCTGGCCGAGCTCAGTCGCAACCCGGGCTGATTCTCATGGCAGTGGAAGCTGGCGGCATCGGCGCTCGGTTGCGGGCAGGCCGCGAAAAACTCGGGCTGACCGTGTTGCAGGTCGCCGAAAGAATCCACACCGATCCGAAGATCGTGGAGGCGCTCGAGGCTGAGAACTACGAGGCGCTGGGCGCGCCGGTCTATGCGCGGGGACATATCCGCCATTACGCTGAGTTGGTCGGTGTGTCGGCTACGGAGTTGATTGGGCTCTATTCGGATTTGAGTAAAGTCGCTCAGCCTGATCTGACGCGGATCGTCAAGGCGCCGGCGGGCAGTGATTCGAGCAAGTTGGTTGCGCCTGCGTTGTTGGTAATCGCGGTGTTTGCAGTTGCCGGGGCTGTCTGGTGGGTGTCGGCGCTGTCCAAGAAGAAGCCGCAGCTGGCGCAGACGCATGTGGTGGGGGAGGAGGTGCCGGGTGCGGCATCATCGGAGTCTCCTCCGGATGCCACGGGCGTGCAGGCGCAATCGGGGCTTGCGGGGACGCAAGGTGCTGCCGGTGCGCCAGGCGCAGCGGGTAATGCTGGTACGCCGGCGGGCACGGGTACGGGCTCCGGTGTGGCGGGCGGCACGGCTTCGCCTGGAAGGACAGGCGGATCGGGTGGAACAGGCGCACCGGGCGGGGCGACGGCGATGCAGGGTCACGCGGGGGCGGCTGTGCCACAGGGCGCCGCGGGTTCGGCGCCGGGGCGCGGTACGCCGGGCTCCACGGCACCGCAGACTCGAGGTGGTACGGTGAGCGGAGCGCCGGGCACTGCTGCGGCGCCGGCGCGGAGTGGTGTAGTGGGCGGAGCGCCGGGCACTGCGGTGGCACCAGCGCGCAGCGGCGCGGCGAGCGGGGCATCCGGCGCAGCGCCGGCGCGAGGTGGTGCGGGGAGCGGAGCCCCAGCCGCTGCGGCGGCACCGGTGCGGGGCAGCGCTACGGCGGCGCCTACACGAAGCGGTGCTGGGGCGGGCACGGCGTCCACGGCTACGCGGACCGCCTCTGTTGCGGCTGCGTCAACGCCGGCAAGCTCCACACCTGCGGCAACTGCCAGCACAACACCCCCTCCGCGTTCCGGGAATCAATCTCAAGTCACGTTGCGTTACTCGGCCGATAGCTGGACCGAGGTGTACGACGCTTCGGGTGCGCGCTTGTTCTACGATGTCGGCGCGGCCAACTCGGTGCAGACTGTAGTCGGAACGCCGCCGTTGCGGGTTGTACTGGGCAATGCGGCGGGTGTTGCTGTTGAGTTCAATGGGCACAACAGGCCGGTCGCGAAACTGGCGCAGCCCGACGGCAGCGTTCAGTTTTCCATCAATCGCTCGGGCCGTGTCGTACGCGCGAAGCCTGTGGCTGACGGAGGTTGAGTTTGGCGGAGCAGATCCAGCCCATCCGAGGCATGAATGACCTTCTGCCGGCCGAGATCGGCGCCTGGCAGCACCTCGAGCGTTGCGTTCGCGAACTGGTCACGGCCTATGGTTACGAAGAGATGCGGGTGCCGATTGTGGAGCACACTGCGCTTTTCAGGCGCTCCATCGGTGAATTCACCGATGTTGTGGGCAAGGAGATGTACAGCTTCGAGTCGCAGGGTGGCGAGAGCCTGACACTGCGTCCGGAGGCGACGGCGGGAATGGTTCGTGCCGTCATTTCCAACCGCATGTTGCGTGGCCAACGGCACAAGCTGTGGTGTATGGGTCCGATGTTCCGCTACGAGACGCCGCAGGCGGGACGCTATCGTCAATTTCATCAGGTCGATCTGGAGGCGATCGGATACGCCGGTCCAGATGTGGACGCCGAGTTGATTGCGCTCACCGCTCGCCTGTGGCGCACCCTCGGCATCGAGCGCGTCCGGCTGCAGATCAACTCACTGGGGACCTCGGAATCGCGCCGGGCGTATCGCGAGCTGCTGGTGACCTATTTTCGCGGCCACGAAAGCCGGCTCGATGCGGACAGCCGCCGCCGGCTCGAGGGAAATCCGCTGCGCATCCTGGATAGCAAAAATCCCGAGATGCAGGATCTGGTGGTCGGCGCTCCCTTGCTGACGGAGCACCTCGACCCGGAATCGCGCGAGCATTTCGACGTGCTCTGCGGCATGTTGCGCGACCTCGGGGTGGAGTACGAGATCAATCCGCGGCTGGTGCGCGGGCTCGACTACTACAGCCGCACTGTGTTCGAGTGGATTAATGAATCCTCGGGCGCCCAGAATGCCGTATGCTCCGGCGGCCGTTACGACGGGCTGATCGCGCAGCTGGGGGGCGAGCCGACTCCGGCCATAGGTTTTGCGATGGGCATGGAGCGTGTCGTGGCTCTGCTGATGCAGGCCGGGCAGTTACCCGCGCCCCCGAAACCCGATGTGTACGTGGTCCTGAATGGCCAGCGCGCCTCTTCCATGGGCCTTGCACTCGTGGAGCGGCTGCGGAATGAGCTCCCGCGGCGCCGGTTCGAGATGAACCTCGGTGAGGGCAATTTCAAGACACAATTTCGTCGGGCGGACCGCAGTGCCGCCCCTCTTGCGCTGGTAGTCGGCGACGACGAACTCGCGCGGGGTGTAGTGGGAATGAAACCTTTGCGGCAGGAGACGGGTCAGACCGAGTGCCCGATTGAACAGCTTGCCCAGGGGATCGAAGCAGCGCTGGCGTCTTTGGGCTGCGCGTAATCGGGGGATTTGAGCGTGGAAGAGTATCTGTCGGAGAAAGAGCAGTGGGAGCAGATCAAGGCTTGGTTGCGGGACAACGGCCTTTGGATCATTGCTGGAATCGCTGTCGGAGCTGCCGGCCTGGCGGGCTGGCGGTGGTACCAGGACCATGTCGATAGTGTCGGGGCACAGGCTGGCGCCAAGTACACGCAGATCCTGGAAGCTTTCGGACGTAGTGATCGGACGCAGGGTTTCGTGCTTCTTGGTGAGCTCGAACGCGACTACTCGTCATCCCCGTACGTTGACCAGGGAAAGCTGATGGCGGCGCGGATGTACGTGGACTCCGGAGATCTCGACAAGGCGGTCGGTGAGCTTCAGGCCGTCATCGAGCACTCGAAGGATCCACAGCTTGCATTGCTTGCGCGCTTACGCCTCGCGCGGGTTCAGATCGCCCAGAGCAAGCCCGACGCGGCGCTGGCTAGTCTGAACGGGATGAAGCCTGGTGCGTTTGAGCCTCGGTATCACGAGATTATGGGCGACGCCTATTACGCCAAGGGTGACAAAGCCAGTGCGCTCAAGGAATACCTGAAGGCGAAGATAGGTGACTTCGGGGGTTCGCCGGACAGTCAGCAGCTTGACCTCAAGATCAGCGATCTGTCAGCCGACAACCCGCCGCCGCCCGTGGCCAAACAGACGGTGCCGCCGCCTGCTGCTACAGCGGCTGCCAAATAACACATGCGAGACGCGCTACGGCGCCGCGAGGTTGGAACTTAATGGGAAGCTCACGACGTTGGCTGGCCGCGGGCGCGCTGCTCATTCTTGCAGCGTGCTCGAAAGACAAAGACGTCGATCAGCCGACGAAGCTGACGGATTTCAACGCGACGATTCGTGCCGAGAGGGTCTGGACAGGGTCCGTCGCTGACAAGGGCGCCAAGCCGCTGCGTCTGGGTCTCGGTCTCGCAGTCGATGGTAATCGTGTCTATGCGGCCGGACGCAAGGGCGAGGTTGCAGCTTTTGATCTCGCGTCAGGTCGCTCTCTGTGGCGTGTCAAAACCAAGTTGGCGTTGTCGGGAGGGCCCGGCGCTGGCTCAGGGCTCGTCGTAGTAGGGTCCACTTTTGGCGACCTCGTCGCGTTGAACGCTGCGGATGGTGCCGTACGGTGGAAAGTGCGTCTCAATGGCGAGGTGTTATCCGCTCCGGCGGTGGGCGAGCGGCTCGTCGCGGTGCGAACGGTTGATGGCAAGCTGCGTGGTCTGTCCTTGAAGGACGGCCAGGAGCTGTGGACGCAGGAGCAGCAGGTTCCGCGCCTCTCTTTGCGAGGTACGGCGTGGCCTGTCATGACCGGTGATCTCGTTCTTTGCGGGTTCGACAACGGCAAGGTGGCGGCGGTCAACGCGAATGACGGCTCCATCCAATGGGAAACGACGATTTCGCCTGCCCACGGTAAGACGGAGCTGGAGCGCCTCGACGACGTCGACGCTGCGGTCAGGGTTTCCGGTTCGGACGTCTATGCCATTGGCTTCCAGGGGCGTATCGCGATGCTCGCATTGGATACCGGCCAAATTTGGTGGTCTCACGACGCGTCGAGCTTTCGCGGAATTGGTCTGGATGACGGCGCTCTCTATGTAGCAATGGCCAACGGCGAAGTTGTAGCGATGCGGCGTCGGACGGGCACGGAGCTTTGGCGTCAGAAAGGCCTAATGCACCGCCGTTTGTCGGCGGCGGTTGAGGCGGACACTTCAATCGTTACAGCCGACTACCAGGGCTACGTGCACTGGCTCGACAAAGCGACCGGTGCGCTGGCAGCGCGTGCGTCCACTGGCAAGGTGCGAATCAGCAATTCGCCTGTGGTCGTTGGCAACATGGTGTTGGTCGTCAACGATGCCGGCAAGATCAGCGCGTTCCGCATGACTCCAATCGGGGGCAAGCGTCCGGCGACGCCTTCCGAGGCTGGAACCGCGGTGAGCCCCGGCGAGCCGGCGCCTAGTTCGCCTGCAGATGCGGCCGCGCAGGGGGCTGCTTCGGATTCGACAGCCACGCCCGCCGCGCCTGCTTCGCCTTCCGGTGAGCCGGCGATGCCCGCTCCGGAGGCACCGGCTCCGGAAGCGCCCGCGCCGGAGGCTCCTGCGCCGGAAGCTCCAACGCCAGGCCCCACGCCTGCGGCGCCTGGAACGCCGCCTCTTCCTTCCCAGCCGACGCCGGATCCCCTGCCGCCGGAGCCGCAGACCCAGCCACAACCGCCGCCGTCGTAACGTCGGCATCGAATTAGGTATGACGCCTCATTTGCTGGATGATGGCGTCCCAGGATATTGGCGTTTCTTATGCTGCCTGTTATCGCATTGGTCGGTCGCCCGAACGTTGGCAAGTCAACGCTCTTCAACGTTCTAACGGGGACCCGCGACGCCATCGTCGCGGATGTGCCGGGGCTGACTCGTGACCGCCAATACGGCTACGGCCGCGTGGGTCCGATTCCATACGTCGTGATTGATACTGGCGGGCTGGTCGAAAATCCGACGGGCATCGAAGCGCAGATGCGGGAGCAGACAGAGCGCGCCGTCGAGGAAGCGGATCGCCTGGTCTTTCTCACCGACGCGCGCGCCGGCCTTACACCTCAAGACCACTTCGTTGTGCGTGAGCTGAGGCGCTCGGGCAAGCCCGTTACGCTGGTTCTCAACAAGGCCGAAGGACTAGATACCGATACGGTGTCTTTGGACTTCCATTCCCTCGCCCTGGGGGAGCCGTTCGCTATCTCCGCAAGCCATGGCCAAGGCTGCGAAGAGCTCATGGATCACGTCCTTGCCGGCATCGAGGCGCCACCTGCGGAGGACGATCGCTCCGACGCAATCCGTATCGCCATCATAGGCCGCCCCAACGTCGGGAAATCGACGCTGGTGAACCGGCTCCTGGGCGAAGAACGTGTCATCGCAAGCGATCAGCCCGGCACGACGCGCGACAGCATCCTCGTACCGTTTCGGCGTGACGAGCGTGACTTCCTGCTCATCGACACGGCCGGTCTGCGTCGGCGCTCCAAGGTCGAGGATGTCGTGGAGCGGGCCAGTGTCGTTAAGACTCTGCAGGCCATTGCGGAGGCCCACGTCGTCGTGTTGGTGTTGGATGCCCATGATACGGTTTCGGAGCAGGATGCCAGCGTGCTCGGCATCGCTTTGCAACGCGGCCGCGCGCTGATCATTGCCATCAACAAATGGGATGGAATTCCCACCGAGCAGCGGGAAGAGATACAGCGTCAGTTGGCGTTGAAACTCGATTTCGTGCCGTTCGCGCCGCTGCAATTCATCTCAGCGCGGCATGGCACGGGAGTCGGCGAGTTGATGCAACTCACGGTTCGCGCCTATGAGGCGGCCATGCGCGAGATGCCAACTCGTGAGCTGACGCGGACGCTCGAGAAGGCGATGACGGTGCACCAACCGCCGATGATCCGTGGGCGGCGGATCAAGCTGCGCTATGCCCACCAGGGTGGCCGGAACCCCCCGCGCATCATTGTCCATGGCAACCAGACGGCGTTGGTTCCTGATGCCTATAGCCGCTATCTCGCGAATGTGTTTCGCAAGAAGTTTGATCTGTTCGCAACGCCGGTGGCCATGGAGTACCGGACTGACTCCAATCCGTACAACAGGAATCCGGGCGACAAGCCGCATCCGGGGACACCGGGAGACAAACCCACTCGCCGCGGGCCGGGTGGCCGGGGCAATGGTACCCGGGCGAAACCGGCGGGTGCGCCGGCGCGGTTCAGGGCGAAGTCGCGGAAAGGGAAGGCGGGCGGCGGGAAGCCTTCGAAGCCCAGGCCTCCAGCCGGCAGGGGCTGACGGCACCTAACTCACTGTACTTTTGCGTGTGGCTTGCGGGCTGGCGCGCGTGACTTCGCTAATGCGCCGTTGACGGGCGTTGACGCCAGAAACAGCGCTGGATCTACGAAAGTCTCGTTGAGGGCGACCGCCCAATGCAGATGGGGGCCGGTCACGCGACCGGTTGCTCCTACCTTACCCAGCACATCACCGCGCTTCAGGTGATCTCCGATCTTCACGCCGATTTGACTGAGATGGCAGTACAGGGTGATCAAGCCTTCACCGTGATCCACGAGCACTGTATTTCCGCTGAAGAAGAAATTTCCGGTGTCGAGCACTTGGCCATCCGCAGACGCTTTGACCGGCGTCCCTGTCGGGGCTGCAATATCCATCCCGCTATGCGGGTTGCGTGACTGGTTGTTGAAGACGCGCCGCAGGCCGTATGAACTGGAGCGTACCCCTGGTACGGGCTGGAGCAGACGCAATGTGGCCGGGGGCTTGGTTGAGTAGGTCGCAAGGGCTGCATGGATACGCACTGAGTCCTTCTCTGACCGCTCCAGATCCGGGGGCGAAAGATCGACCTTGCCCGGCGCGACCTTCAAGGACTGCACTGAGTACTGCTTGTCCCCTACGTCAAATTGAACCGGAGCTTCGGGCGCGTCTCCGGACTGCACCTGAATACTGGCGTGACCCGGTGTGATCGACAGCGGGAGGCCGACCACTGCGACCCAGCGATCGTTAGACCTTAGAACCATGGCGCGCTTGCCGTCGTATGTCACTGCCGGCGGGTGGTTCGCTGGGGCGTCAATTGGGGTGATGAATATTCCGCCCGGGACCAGGCTCGACTGCGGGAGTTCCAGCGTCGCCGGTGCGGTTGTGCTCGCCATTCCGACGATGCCGATTGCGCAAACAACTCGCATCTATCCTCTACTCCTTCGCCGTCACTCGTGCCTTCAATGTTCCATTCGCCAGCCGCGCTTCGACCTCGTCACCTACCGCCACTGAATCGGCGTTGGTTACCAGCGCCCCATCAGAAACCCGTTTCACCAGCGCGAACCCGCGGCCCAGTGTGGCAAGCGGACTCACTGTGTTCAGAGTGCGCACCGCCAGACTGAGCCGATGGTCCGCATGCGAAAGGCGTTGTTTTATTGCGTGGTCAAGGCGTCCGGACAGTGTGCTGTGGCGCATCCTATATTCCCTGACCGAATGCTCCGGCGACTGATGCACAAGCCGCGTATACATCTCACTGATACGTCTGCGGTCGCTGTGAAGCGCCCCTCGAATCGCACCAGCGAGGCGCTGTTCTAAACCGGCCAGCCGTTGCTCTTGTTGGGCCAACCGCAGTCCCGGGTGCGCGAGCTTCAGACGTAAGCTCAATCCTTCGAAACGCGAGTTGATCGAGCTCAATCCCCGCTGCATGAACGCCGTAAGCCGCTGCTCGAGTTCATCGAGACGCTGCGCCTGCTGCGTCAGGCGGATGCCCGGATGTGTGAGCTTCAGGCGAAGCCTTGCTCCGTCGAAGCGTGCCGTGACCGAACGCAACTCGCGCCGCATGCACGCACTCAGGCGCTCCATGGTCCGTGCGAGGGCTTCGAGACATGCGTTGCGGTCCGGCACGACGAGTTCTGCGGCTCCGGATGGAGTTGGCGCACGTGCATCTGCAACAAAGTCGGCGATGGTGAAATCAATCTCGTGGCCGACACCGGAGACAATGGGTACGGTCGAAGCACGAATGGCGCGCGCCACGCGTTCGTCGTTGAACGCCCACAGATCCTCGATGGAGCCACCGCCGCGCGCGAGTATCAGGACGTCGCACTCCGCTCTTGCGGACGCGATCTCAATCGCTGCCACGATACTGGGTATGGCGGCGCCACCTTGTACGGGAGTCGGGTAGATGAGTACGGCTGCCGGGGGAAAGCGCCGAGCCAGGATATGCAGGATGTCGCGAAGAGCTGCGCCCGTCGGAGACGTGATCACGCCTATACGCCGCGGGAAACTCGGCAGGCTGCGCTTGCGCTCCAGCGCGAACAAGCCTTCGGCAGCGAGTTTTGCCTTGAGGCGTTCGAACTCACGCTTGAGGGCGCCGACACCGGCTTCCTCGAGGTGCTCGATGATGAATTGAAAGTCGCCGCGCGGTTCGTAGAGACTGAGTCGTCCGCGCGCGAGGATGTGCTGACCGGCTTTCGGAATGAATCCGACAGTCATATTCCGCTGGCGGAACATCGCGCAGCGCAGCTGCGCATCCCGATCTTTCATCGAGAAATACCAGTGGCCGGAGGAGGGTACCGAGAGGTTTGACAGCTCTCCCTCGACCCAGATGACTCCCAGCCCCCGCTCGATGAGGATCCGGACTTCGCGGTTCAGCCGCGAGACTGTATAGATGTTGCGCTCGGGCTCGGTGCCCGCCGGAATGCTTGGCGGCATGGCAGAACCATACAATGCAGCCAGCAAAAGGTGAATCGCATGCGATGAACCCTTTTGCTCGGCCCGCGCACGGGGCGGTCTGCAGAGTTCCGGCCAGTGCCGGGCCAATAACTAGCCGGGTTTACCCGGCGACACTTCGCGCGTACACTGGCGTGCTTTATCTGCCCCTGGCGGTTCATGCGTATCCTCGAAGAAGCTCTGACCTTCGATGATGTCCTCCTGGTTCCGGCGTACTCGGAAATTCTGCCACGTGAGGTCGACCTCTCCACGCGCGTAACGCGCCGGATCCGGCTCAATGTGCCACTGCTGTCAGCGGCCATGGACACCGTAACCGAAGCGCGTCTAGCCATCACCATTGCTCAGGAAGGCGGCATCGGCGTCATCCACAAGAGCATGACGATCGAGGCTCAGGCGCAGGAAGTCGGCCGCGTAAAGAAATTCGAGAGCGGAGTCATCAAGGATCCCATCACGGTTTCTCCCAACATGTCGATCCGCGAGGTCCTGGACCTCACGCGCTCGCGCGGAATTTCAGGTGTGCCGGTTGTCGTCGGCAAGAAGGCCGTGGGCATCGTGACCCACCGCGATCTTCGCTTCGAAGACAAGCTGGACGCGCCCGTCTCGTCGGTCATGACTCCGAAAGAGAAGCTCATCACCGTGCGCGAGAATGCACCGAAGGAAGACGTACTCGCTCTCCTGCACAAACATCGCATCGAGAAGGTGCTGGTCGTGAATGGCGATCACGAGTTGGTCGGTATGATCACCGTGAAGGACTTCCAGAAGGCGACGGAATTCCCGCGCGCCTGCAAGGATGACGGTGGTCGCCTCCGCGTTGGCGCTGCTGTGGGGACGACTCCGGATACGATCGATCGCGTTGCTGCACTACGTGAAGCTGGAGTCGACCTGGTTGTGGTCGACACTGCGCATGGTCACTCCAAGGGCGTCATCACAATGGTCGAGCGGATCAAGGCCAAGTGGCCCGATCAGCAGGTCATCGCCGGCAATATCGCGACTGCGGAAGCCGCCCGTGCCCTGGTCGATGCAGGCGCGGATGCGGTTAAAGTCGGTATCGGGCCAGGCTCGATCTGCACGACTCGCATAGTGGCTGGTGTAGGTGTGCCGCAGATCTCCGCGGTAGCCAACGTGGCGGAAGCGCTGCGCGATACGGATGTGCCGGTCATTTCGGACGGCGGAATCCGTTTCTCCGGAGATATCGCGAAGGCACTGGTAGCCGGCGCGCATGCGGTGATGATCGGCAGCCTGTTTGCTGGTACCGAAGAATCGCCCGGTGAAGTTGAGTTGTACCAGGGCGCCTCCTACAAGTCATATCGTGGAATGGGCTCTCTCGGTGCCATGGGCGAGCGTCATGGCTCCGCGGATCGATATTTCCAGGATGCTGCGACCGAGCTCGAGAAGCTCGTGCCGGAAGGAGTCGAGGGGCGCGTGCCATACAAGGGCACGGTCGTTCAGATTCTTCACCAGCTGGCGGGCGGACTGCGTGCCGCGATGGAATACACCGGCAGCAAGGACATCCAGGAGATGCGTACCCGGCCCGTGTTCGTGCGTATCACGAACGCCGGCGTGCGTGAAAGTCACGTTCACGACGTCAGCATCACCAAAGAGGCCCCGAATTACCGGGCTTCCTAATACTCAATCCCGGAAGATCCCGGGCTAGGCACCAGCGCGCAAAATGGCAAGTGTTGCACGACAAACCGCGTCCCCCGTTTCTCACGCGGATATCCACGCCCACCGGATCCTGATTCTCGACTTCGGTGCCCAGTACACGCAGTTGATCGCGCGCCGGGTGCGTGAGCTGGGTGTGTATTGCGAGATACATCCTTGGGACATATCGGACGATGAGGTTCGCGGCTTCAAGCCGCGCGGCGTAATCCTCTCGGGTGGCCCGGAGTCCGTGACCGATGCCCAGCCGCCCAAGGCACCTCCGTCGGTGTTTACTCTCGGCGTACCGGTCCTCGGTATCTGTTACGGCATGCAGACCATGGCGCAACAGCTGGGGGGGCGGGTGGCCGCCTCCACCGAGCGCGAATTCGGCTATGCGGAAGTGACGGTCAAGGGCGCGTCGAAGCTGCTCGATGATATCGAAGACCGCCGCGACTCCCACGGTTGCGCCGTGCTGGATGTCTGGATGAGCCACGGCGACCGGGTCGCGGCACTGCCCGAAGGTTTCGTTGTTACAGCTGCGACGGAAAGCATTCCCTACGCCGCAATGACCGATGAGAACCGCCGCTTCTACGGTGTGCAGTTCCATCCCGAAGTTACCCACACGCCGCAAGGTGCGCGGTTGTTAGAGCGGTTCGTGCGCGAGATCTGCGGCAGTGACGCTTTGTGGAGCGTCGGTAACATTATTGAAGACGCCATGGCCCGTGTTCGTGCGCAAGTTGGCGAAGGCAAAGTGCTCCTGGGCCTGTCCGGTGGCGTGGACTCTTCTGTGGTCGCTGCGCTTCTTCACCGTGCGATCGGCGATCAACTCGTGTGTGTATTCGTCGATCATGGCCTGCTGCGCCTCGGCGAAGGCGACCAGGTGATGGATACGTTCGCCGCACACCTCGGCGTGCGCGTCATTCGCGTGGACGCCGAGCAGCGCTTCCTGACTGCACTCGCCGGCGTAACCGACCCTGAGCAAAAGCGGAAGATCATCGGGCGCACATTCGTTGAGGTATTTGACGAAGAAGCTCACAAGTTGACCGGCGTTGGATTTCTTGCCCAGGGTACGATTTACCCGGACGTGATTGAGTCGGCGGGGGCGCGTACCGGGAAGGCGCACGTCATCAAGTCACATCATAATGTCGGCGGTCTGCCTGAGCAGATGAAACTCAAGCTGGTCGAGCCTCTGCGGGAGTTGTTCAAGGATGAAGTGCGGCGGCTGGGAGTGGAGTTGGGGCTGCCGCGGGAGATGGTCTACCGGCATCCTTTCCCCGGCCCGGGCCTGGGTGTGCGGATCCTGGGCGAGATCAAGAAGGAGTTCGCCGACCTGCTGCGTCGTGCTGACGACATCTTCATTCGCGAGCTGCGCAAACACGATCTGTATGACAAGACGAGTCAGGCTTTCGCTGTGTTTCTCCCGGTTCGCTCTGTTGGGGTCATGGGGGATGGCCGGCGATATGACTATGTGGTCGCGCTGCGGGCGGTGGAGACTGTCGATTTCATGACTGCGCATTGGGCGCGTTTGCCTTATGAGTTCCTGGAGCATGTGTCACGGAGAATCGTGAACGAGGTCGCCGGCATCTCCCGCGTCGTTTATGACATTTCGGGGAAGCCGCCGGCGACGATTGAGTGGGAATGAGTTACCAGACATGTTGCAGAGCAGCACGCTTGCTTGACGTCTGGAGCACATCGGCTACAAGATGTGCCCGTTCAGCTCCTTGAATTCGCGATCACCAGGGAGACTTCCATGAAAACGAAGGTGGTCATTGCCGCGTTGCTCGTTCTTGGGATCTTAGTATCGCGTGCGGCTCCGGCGCTTGCCGGCCCGGCGATCCCAAAAAACATCGACGTCAGCCAACTAACCAACAACGAATCCGAGGAGGCAATCGCGATCAACCCGCTGAATCCGGACAACATTGTGATCGTTACTAACGTCGTAGTGCCGGCGGCCGGAATGTTCGCGGCGGTGAGCTTCGACGGCGGCTCCACCTGGACCACCCGCATCATCGGCGACAATGACAATCTTGGAGCCGCATGTTGCGATCCGAGCCTGTCATTCGACGAGTTCGGCAACCTGTTCCTCACTTATCTTTTCAACGTGGGCAACACCGTGCCGGTCGCGCTCAGCACCGACGGCGGCTTGAGTTTCAAACAGGTTGCCAACATCGCAAAGCCCGCGAGTTCGAAGACACAGACAAGCGCTGAGCGCCGTGGTTTATTTCGCTTTGTCGATCAACCCACGATCGTGGCGGGACATGGTGAAGTCTGGGTCGTGTTCAACGGCGGAGGTCCCATAGTAGCCACGGGTGCGCCGGTGACGGGGGTGGGACTGGTGGGGAGCTTCAGCACTCCAAAGCTCGTGCCCGGCACGAACAATTGCACTTACGGTGACGTTGCCATTGGTCCCAACGGTCAGGTCATGGAGGCGTGCGCGCTCACGGAAAGCGGTCAGGGCGGCGGCAAAATCTACGTGAACGTCGACCCGGATGGCTTGGGGCCGGCTGGATTCGATGATCACAGCGTCTTCGTGGTCGCCACCCATGTGGGCGGCTTCGATTTCATACCTCCGCAGCCGGACCGATCGGTTGATGCCGAGCCCGGCCTGGCCTGGGATCGTACCGGAGGTCGGCACAACGGCCGCGTGTACCTGGTGTATACGCTGGAGCAGAAGAATGAAAGCGACAACACGGACATCTATGTCCGCTACTCGGACGATGACGGAGCGACGTGGAGCGCGGGCGTCCGGGTGAATGACGACAGCAGCAAGAACAGTCAATTTCTGCCGAAGATCTCACTTGACCCCACCACCGGCAACATCGCCGTCGTATGGTATGACGCCCGCAATGATCTCGGCACGGGCGGCGCGGGCGATACGGATGGCATTCGTAACACCGATGCGCAGTTTTGGGGCGCGTTCAGCACGGATGGTGGACGGACATTCACCAAGAACATTCAGATCAGCGCTGGGACATCAAACTCCCGTGATGCGCATAACGGCATAGATTACGGCGACTACTCCGGGCTGTCCTTCTACGGTGGAATCGCACACCCGGCATGGTCTGACAATTCAAACAGCACCGGAAACAACCCGGACGGCACTCTCCACCAGCTCGACATTTATACCGCGAGCATGCCGGCGCCCAAGTGATACGCATCTTTGGGTGCGTATGCGGCGATTTCGCCGAGGCCAATTGGGCGGAAATCGAACGCAATCACCAGGATGTGCCACAAGCGAAGTGTTAATAACACCGTTAGGGCCGAATCCACTTATTGAGTGGGAATAAGTTAAATACGACCAGAGCGGCCGTCTGTGTCGTCACATCGTGTGTCTCTTGGGCGGCGACGGTGCAGGTGAGCCGTCGGACCAACTGCGCACAGGGATGAAGAGCACCGTCGATTCCACAGCACTGCCATCTTGGCCGATGATGGGTGAGCCTTCCTTGTTCGCGCCCCAATTGAGAGCGTGGCCGTGCGGGAGGAAAAACATGACATGTGGAAGCCATGGCCCTCTCACAGCATCGCCAAGGTAGCCTTCTTTCGACAGCATGAAAGAGAGCGCGCCCGCCTCGGGCGGTTTGAAACTGTGGCTGGCAACGGCAGCCTTGGTCTTTTCGATCAGATCCTGTCTTGTGGCGCCCGCCAGGACCCACTCGGTGCGCTTGAGATATTGTGGCAGCTCGGTCCGCGCCGCTGGCGGGTTGAAGCAGTTCGGCGCTCGGATCCCGGGATTCCAGAAATCAGGATCGTCGAGGCCGGCTGCCCAGGAGCGTTCGACGAAGCAGACGAAACCGTTCTTTCCCTCCGCTGCCATCTCATAGCCATGGCTGCCGAGCACGAGCACTTGAGCATCCCCGGAGATTGACGGCGGAGCGGCACTGCGCGCCAGTGCAATTTCATCTTGGCGGTTTGCGATGCGATATTGCTCGGCCGGCGCCATCTCGGGATAACGTGCATTGGGAGGCTGCGACGGCGCCGGACTACTCCAGCCCAATGCAGCAAGGACGGTCAAGGTGAAAGAACCCACAGTCTTTGCCCAGCGCACTCGTAGGTCGCGGAGCTGGCTTCGGGCAATCTCGGGATCGGAGACAGTCTTCACAGGGCATTCTCCTTTGGTTCTGGCCCGACCCAAGGACGTAGTGCCCAGCCCGGATCCGACAACCTGAGGCGCAAGGGAATCCACTTATTTGGGAAGCCGCGGAGCGTAACTATCCTTTTGTCCGCAGGGCGGTCGATACCGCGTACGTCGAAAGTGGCTATCGTATGATGGGAAGAATATCTCGCGATGCAATTTCTCAGCACACTGATCTCGGGCTGCGATGAAGTCCCTTTGGCCGACTGTCAATCCGATGTCTCCGGGCATCGTTCACTTCGGATGGTAGCTTCATGAGGACTACGCATCGGATCCTGGTGAACGATGAATACATTGATACGGCACAGCGTCGATTGATCGCCCGGAATAGGGGCTGGAAACTGATTTTTCAGAAATGGTGGGTAAGATGGCCGCCGCGTGTTGCCCTGTTCGCGTTTGTCGTGACCTCCCTCTTTGTCGAGACCCTTCGACCCGTCGCCGCACTTTGCGGTGCATTGCTGCTCCTTTCCTTTGGCGGCGAGGCCTTTAAGCAATGGAGCCTGGCGAAGTCACGTGAGGGGGTCAGGACAAAAGGCTCAACAAACATTGTGACACTGGACGATCAGGGTATTGAAGCTTCCACCATCTTCGGGACATCCCATCTCAACTGGAAAATAGTGTTGGAGCCCGTCATTTACCCGGATGGTGTGCTGATCAAGTTGTCGCGAGTCAACATGATCTGGCTGCCCGACTCGGCATTGGTCGAAGGCTCACCGGCGGAGGTCCGTCAGCTGCTCGCCGCGAATGTGAAAGGATAGCCCACGGCTCTAGATTTATGCGGAATGAACTGAAGCTCAGGATTTGGCGCTCGGAGGGAATAGGTGAGTTCCATCATGTCTCCAACATGGTGCATCCGACTTCCAATATCTTCCATCAGTCGCTGGCTCTCTGTTTCGTTGAGCGGGGTGCCTACAACGTGCGCTATGGCGGCGTAAACTATTCGGTCGGTGCAGGCGCGCTGCTCGTTGCTCAGTCAGGCGACATTACTTCTGGCGACAATTTTGACGGCAGATCGAAATACCGAGAATTTCACTGTGCCCTCACGGCGCTGGAAACAATTGCCGAAGAAATTGGGGATCGTTTCAGAGGGGGCCGAATCTTTCAGAGTCCGTTTATGTGTGATAAGTCTCTTTGCCGGCCTTTCGTGAGATTTCATGCCAAAATGGACTCGAATCCATCGGCGCTGGAGAGTTCGTCGCTGTGGCGGGAATTTGTGGGCGCAATGATCCTTCGGTATGGCAACCGACCTGCAGCAATTTTGAGACTCGGAAATGAACATTGCGCCGTAGAACGCGTGCGGGATTGCCTTGAAAGTTGTTATGCGGAGAGTTTGACCTTGGAGGAACTCGCACGCATCGCAAATTTGAGTCCATTTCACTTAGTCCGAGTGTTTCGAAAGGAAGTCGGGCTTCCGCCCCACGCATATCAGACTCGCGTTCGGTTAAATCGCGCCAAGGACTTGCTCGCGAAAGACGCTTCGATTAGAGAGGCGGCGCTGAGCACTGGCTTCTTCGATCAGAGCCATTTTACGAATCACTTCCGGAAAGTTTTTGGCTACCCGCCCGGCGTCTATTTGAAGGGGTTAGCGCCTCGGAGGTAGCCCCGATGTTCGCGGGGTGATCGGGGCGGCCCGTCGGCGATGCGCGACTTGGTGCGGGCTCAAGCGACGGCTAGGAATGCGCTGTCGAAGGCGCGTCATTCGGTTCCTGTCTCCAGCTGTGCGCAACTCGACCAAACTCACCCGCTCGCGCGCGTCGGGCGTCGGGCACTGGGTCCCGCACGTCAGGAGCGCAAGAACTTCCAAGACGTTCAGCCTGCCATCCGGCAAGTTATATTGACGCTGCCACGCGCTGTAGCAAGCGGCGCATCTCTAAGATGTTCGCCATAGCTGCAGGTAACTTCAGCTCGAAGGCGGGGCTTGCGAAATTGTATCGCTGACGGGCCAGGGAGCATCTTTCCAGCCCGGCTAGCATCAGCCTGAACAGCTACACGGACATGTCATGCGAGAAGAGATGCAACTATGACTCACCATAAGACCGGATCACGCGAAGAGTGGCTCGCGGCGCGGCTCGACCTGCTCAACGCGGAGAAGGAGTATTCGCGGCAGGGCGACGACCTTGCCAGGCGGCGACAGGAGTTGCCGTGGGTTCGTATCGATAAGGATTATCGATTTGACACCGATGAAGGTAGCGCTCCACTCAAAGACCTTTTCCGGGGGCGCACCCAGCTGCTGGTCTATCACTTCATGTTCGGGCCTGACTACAAGGCGGGCTGTCCATCTTGTTCGGCAATCGCGGATGGATTCAATGGGATCACCACCCATTTGGCCCATCACGACGTGATGCTTTGGGCGGTATCGCGGGCTCCGCTAGCCAAGCTACAAGCCTGCAAGCAGCGTATGGGATGGTCGTTTCCTTGGGCATCGTCTGCTGGCAGCGATTTCAACTTTGATTTCAGCGCCTCTTTCACCGAAGAGCAGCAACGCGAAGGAGCTTTCTACAACTTCCGCCGGGATGACCCGGTAATGGAGGTGGGAAGGGGAGCAATGACGAACCCGGTGTCTACTGGCAACGCCGCCATGACGGGCACCGATCTGAGCACCTATCTACGCGAGCGGGAGGGCATGAGCGCATTCGCCCTCGAGGACAGTGAGGTCTATCACACCTACTCGGCCTATGCGCGCGGAGTGGACGGCATCTGGAGCATGTATCCGTGGCTTGACCGTGCGCCCAAGGGACGCAACGAGACGGGTCTCTGGTTGCGCCGTCACGATGAGTACGACAAGCGCTGAACGGCACTGGCCAGATCGTGAGTCAAACGCACCGAGAGAATGCGCGGCAGGATGCAAATGGGTCCCCTGAGAAACACCGGAAGGGCATCGACAGTTACAGCGCTCACGGCGACGCTCGGGCTCGCTGCAGCGTGCTTGGCGCTCGCACTCCGGCTGATGATCGGGATGGACATGGGTGTCGCAACGCGTCTCGGCTCGTTCGGGTTCTTTCTAGCTATGTGGGTGCCGATGATGGCGGCGATGATGTTGCCAGGCGCGGTTCCGGCAGTCTTGAGACGTACTGGTAATGGCGCGGGCGCGGTGCTGTTATTCGTTGCATTGTACCTCGTCGTTTGGGCACTCTTCGGCTTCATTGTGTACGTGTTGTATCGGCCGCATGGGCCGTTGGCTGCCGGCGTAATTACGATTCTTGCGGGTATCTATGAGCTGGCGCCACTCAAGCAATTCTTCCGACGGCGATGCCACGAGAGTACCCGTTCCGGATTCGCATTCGGGTTAGACTGCGTAGGCTCGAGCCTGGGACTGATGCTGATGCTAGTCGCACTGGGCGTCATGAGCATCGTGTGGATGTTCGTCATTGCCATCATTGTCGTTGCCCAGAAGCTCCTCCCTGCGAAGGCGGCAATCGATGTGCCGATGGCGCTGGGAATAATCGGATTTGGCGTGCTGATCGTGGTCGCACCGTCCTGGGTTCCTGGACTCATGCCGGCGATGGCACCAATGGCGCCGATGTAACTCGCACCGACGTTTCTAACCGCAATCAGAGGACAAGCCTGGGAGTATTAATCATGACAGCAAGACTTAACCCCTCAGCAAGAATCGTCTCACGCGAGGAATGGCTTTCCGCACGCAAGGCGCTGTTCGTCGAGGAAAAGGAGATTACGCACAAACTCGACGAACTTAGAAAAAAGCGCCGCCATTTGCCGTGGGTGAAAGTTGAGAAACCCTACATTTTCGAGGGGCCGGATGGCAAATGCACGCTTGCCGGTCTATTTCAGGGTTACAGCCAACTCGCAGTCTATCACTTCATGCTAACGCCGGGCTCCGATCACGTTTGCAAAGGTTGCTCATTCGTCGCCGATCATTTCGACTCGGCGCGGAAGCACTTCGATGACGCCGACCTGTCATTTGCTGTGATTTCACGCGCACCAATCGAGCGAATTGAGCAAGTCAAACACGCTTTGGGCTGGACCTTTCCGTGGGTGTCGTCGTATGGCAGCGATTTCAACTTTGATTTCGGGGTATCATTCAAAAGGGAGGACCTGGTCGCTGGCACAGCCAAGTTCAATTACGACACGATCCCGCTCAAGAGCAGCGAAGACATGATGGGTGCCAGCATATTCGCCAAGAACAAGACTGGTGAAATCTTTCACACCTACTCGACCTATTCTCGTGGCATCGAAAATCTGATGGGTGCCTTCATGTGGCTCGACCTCACGCCAAAGGGTCGCCATCAATTTGATGATGGTCACAGCCGACTTAGCGACGATGGTCGAGACGTCCGCACAATCGGTTGATCTAGCGGGGCGGAAATTGGTTCATATTGACCGCTGATGGCAATGTCACGCGTTTGGTGTGGGCACCTTGACGGCTTAGACCGAAGGTGATTGCAGCCAGTAGAAGATGGCGACTGCGCAGATCGCGGACAGGATGTACAGAGCCAGGGCGTATCCGACACGCAGCCAGGAAAACTGTGAGCCCCTCGCTCGGGTCTCCAGTGAGCCATACGCCGGCCCAGGGCGCAACTCATCGACACCTTGGGTCGGCTGGTCGCTTACCTACTCGAGTCCTGACCCCCAGCCATAGTACCTTGGGTCACAATGTACAGCTCCGTTCGATAGCGTAAAGGGTCTGACTCGAAAAGGTGGTTTGTGTGAAAGCGTCCGCACGCAGTCTCTATCTTCTCGTCTTGTGCTTGTGTGTCGTCACAATCAGTCATCCCGTCCGGTCCGCCGCATATCCCGCAGTTACAATTCGCAACTCCGAAGTGCGGACCATCAAATCGACGTCCACGGGCCGAAGCTACGATCTGTACGTCCGCAAGCCCGTCGACTATGACAAGAATAAACAGCAGAAGTATCCGGTTCTCTATCTGCTCGACGGCCAATGGGATTTCAAGTTGCTCGATTCGGTGATCGGGGGTCTGCTGTACGACAAGGCGATGCCGGACATACTGGTTGTTGGCATTGCCTATTCCGGTGAGCGCCCCGACTACAATGCGCTGCGGGCGATGGACTACACGCCGGTACCGGGCGACGCAAAGGGGTCGGGAGAGGGTCCGAAATTCCTGAGCTTCCTGAAGTCCGAGTTGATTCCTCTCATCGAAGCGAACTACCGTGCGGACCCCGCGCGGCGCATTCTCGGGGGGCACTCTTTTGGCGGGTTGTTTACGCTCTATGCGATGTTTACCGACTCCTCGCTGTTTTGGGGATACCT